>Ga0187833_10001968_pt1 | contig 22680 bp, 20 predicted proteins | sample ETNtaG_37_FD_167968 | JGI IMG/M metagenome (GOLD analysis project Ga0187833, IMG submission 167968) | Marine microbial and viral communities from oxygen minimum zone, Eastern Pacific Ocean - ETNP2014_SV_400_PacBio MetaG (Illumina Assembly) | ecosystem: Environmental > Aquatic > Marine > Hypoxic...
GGGACGCATGGTGGAGATATCGCCCTAAAGCGTGCAGGAGAGATGCTCCAAGAACGCTTCGACAATGTAACGGTAAATTTCTATACCGGTGGCAACTACCCAGCCCCACCTCCAATAGTCAAACAAGCAGGAGAGGAGTGTGACGTCGTAATCGGCGCCACAGCCGACTGAGGAACTTGTGCGTCGTGGATGATCCACGACATGATTGAGCTCGAGAAAGTCGGGCGACCTGCCGTAGCATTAGTCTCCGGTAGATTCGAGGAAGACGCTGTAGCTAGTTCACGGGCTTTTGGTATGCCAGATCTACAGTGGGTAATTGTTCCCAGGATCTACCGTAACCTAGAGCCAGATTTATGCATATCTCAAACTGAAGATGCCATTGACGACCTCATAGGTTGTCTTACCAGTTCTATATCCGAACGTAATTCTGGTATCGATACAGAAAACACTCGCGTTTATGAAGGTGAAGATCGCCATGACGCGATCCTTAAAATGAACGATGATTTCATGTTGGAGGATCTTGGTGATGGTTTGTTACTTCACCCACCAACTCGTGAGGCTGTTGACCAAATGCTCAAAGGAACCTGCCTCCCAGCTGATCACGTAGTTTGTGATATGCCACCGGGTTTTGGATTAGCCACGGTAGAGAAAATTGCTATTAATGCAGTTATGGCTGGAGCAAAACCTGAACATTTACCCGTTGTTATCGCTGCAGTAAAGGGCATGTCCAAACTGCATAAAGACGGCGGTAAATCTCTTTTGATGTCTACCAGTCCTGAGGCTCCGCTGCTTGTCGTGAATGGTCCTATTGGTGAAAAGATTGGACTCAATCCAAAGTCTGCGTTAGGTCCCGGTAGAGACAACCAGGTGAACACTATTGTCGGTCGTGCGTTTGCTCTGTGTTTCCGAAATATTGGATATTGGTACCCAGGATTAATGGATATGGATACGATCGGTACTACTCGCAAATTTATCCAGTGCGTTGCTGAAAACGAAAAGATGAGTCCCTGGGATCCATTGCATGTCGATCAGGGTTTCGGTGCGTATGAAAGTACCGTCACTATTTTCGTTACTAATGGAGAGCTTGATCTTCAGGATCAAGGTAATCATACGGCCGAAGGATTGCTACGTACTCTGGCTTATGGCTGTGTCTTTGGTACCCGTAGTTTGCAAGGAGGTAAAGTTGGTATACGCGGTGGAGCAGAACGTTTGATTTTCATGCCGCCTGACGTTGCCCAGCCTGTAGGAAAACAGGGGTTTTCAAAGCAGGCTGCCAAGGAGTTTATACATGAAAACGCTGTAGGTAGTTTTGGACACATGATCGAGTACATGCCATTTGAACAGGATGGTGGTGTTCGCGAGTCACGAGTTAGTGATGATTGGCGATGGCTTGAACAACTTACACACCAACAGCGACAAGAAATAACTATGAACATCATGGATTCAGCAGAAAATTGCCACATCGTGGTAGTAGGTGCCGATCGAGCAAAAACTGCTTGCTTCCCGTCCAGCGATGGACCATATACGGAAGGAATAGACCAGTATTTACCTTGAAGGATCGTGATTTCATCCAGGTAGATGTTTCTCACGTTAACAATCAATTCTTCATAAGCAGGCCTTTTTAAAGGGATTATCACGTTGAGATTGCCGTGCATCAATAAAAATGCTTTGCACGATACCTCGTAGAAAATGAAAGAACATACAACCCGATGCTCAAACACTTTTTAGTACCTGAAGAAGACCAGGTATTAGTTTCTGAAAAAACCGCACGAGCTGGAACACAGGCAATTTTCGAAAAAATGGGTTTGCCGTCGGACGAAGCCAAGTCCTGTGCAGATGTTCTGATCACCAGTGACCTAAGAGGCTGTGAGAGCCACGGGATCTCAAATATGCTGCGTGCCTATGTTGAAAGTTACAGCAATGGGTCTTACAACGCTCGTCCAAACGTTAAAACAGTACGGGAATCATCTGTAACAGCAACCTGGGATGGAGATCAAGGACTCGGATTGCATCTTGGTCCAAGCGCAATGAACCTGGCGATTGAAAAAGCCGGAGAACATGGCATGGGCGCGGTCGCAGTGAAAAATACTGCTCACTTCGGAATGCTGGCCTTTTATGTTTTGCAGGCGATAGAACAAGACATGATTGGGATGGCAATGGTTTCGGCAGGTGGCGGAGCAATGTTGCCAGTACACGGTGCTGAACCGGCATTCGGAACCCAACCTATCGCATGGGGCGCACCAGCAAACAAAATGCCCCCTTTCGTATTTGATGTGGCTACCACCCAAGTTGCGGCAAATAAGTTGGCACTGACACGGCGAATAGGTTCTAAAATCGAACCCGGATGGATAGCCAACCTCGATGGATCACCAATCATGGAAGCAGTTGACGTGCCGGAATTCGGGCAGTTCAAAATGCTCCCATTTGGTGGGATTCGAGAAAACGGCGGACACAAGGGGTACGGATTTGCAGCGATCGCCGACATCATGTCTGGAATCTTATCGGGAAACGGTCCTGGTTTTATAGCTGACAGAAGTTATTCGTTCTTCGTCATGGCTTTCAACGTTGACTCCTTTCTGGATGTCAACAATTTTAAAGACGATATGGATAAACTGCTCCACAAGCTCGCTAACACCAAACCTGCTCCCGGTCACGAACGGGTTTTCTATGCAGGGCTACCCGAGCATGAAGAAACTGAAATTCGTCAGAAAAACGGAATCCCATATCATCGAGAAGTCGTTGAATGGTTTAACTCGGTAAGCTCGGAATTGGATCTAGGCATGTCAATGCCGTGATTTAAATCAACATGCGATCGGTAAAAATATGAGGATCCTAACTTGCGGGATCTTCAAAACTAATGATTATGTTCATCTGCCAGTCAGACTGAACTAGACGATTAAGGGGTGAACTTATGTATGGAACTATTTTTAACTTGAATGTTAAACCTGGCCACGAACAGGATTTATTAGAAGTCCTCGATGGAAACACTCCAAAGGGAGGGGTCGCATGGTTCTTGATGAAACCTGACGATGATAATGCAGATTTAATAGGTGTCGCTGTGTTTGAGAGTAAGGAAGCACATATAGCTAACGCAAACAGCCCTGAACAGAATGAATCCTTCAAAAAATTAATGGAGCATCTTGATTCAGAACCAACGTGGACGGATGGAGAATACATAGCGAGCGAGATACTTTAGATTAATATTTCACTTAAACACTTTGTCGCGATTATTTATTCCATACAAAGTAATACCTAGATTTAGAAATGTGTTGAATCGGCAACAAGTTATTGAACAAGCATCTAACAAACTACAATTGACCAAATCTATGTCAGCAAGGCCAATTGGTTAGGAACTTATGGCAAAGTCACAACCAATCGGAAACTACGAAATAACAACAGTAATAGATACGCTGCCACCGCCCAGAGACCCTGCTTTGGTTTTCCAATCTATTCCGGAGGAAGCATGGGATCCTTACCGATCGTTTGCGCTGAACGCAGACGGGATGTGGGTCACAGAATTCAAAAGTCATCTCATTCGATCCACTAATAAAGAAGGCCCGATAATTTTGGTCGACTCTGGATTAGGGCCTACCGATGATGGTCAGGGCAAATTACTGGACAATCTAAATAACCTTGGAGTCCAAGTAGATGACGTTGATATTGTGGTCACTACCCATTGCCATGGAGATCACATTGGCTGGAATGTTAGTTATAGAGATGGAAAACCAGAACTAACTTTCCCAAATGCAACTCATTGGGTAGCAAGAAACGACTGGGATCACCATACTCAGAAAGATAACTCAGACCCTGCGTTCGATAACTCCGTGAGACCCCTTGAAAAGTTAGGTGCTTTAAAGTTGGTAGATGGAGTAGAGACAATTGCACCTGGTATATCGACACTGCCAATGAATGGACATACCCCCGGTCATCAAAACGTACTCATAAAATCTAAAAACAGTACGGGAGTGATTATCGGAGACCTCTTTCACAATGTTGCACAGGTAACTGAACAAACTTGGTGCCCTGTTTTCGATTGGAACACTGAAATGTCCACTGAATGTCGGCGCGACTTACTCAGGCGTGCCATGAATGAAAAGTGGGTCGTCTTCGCTGGTCACCTGCCAAATGGGTCAAGCATTGGACGAGTCGTCGAACAAAACGGGCTACACCATTGGCAACCCGTTTGAGCGATAACAGCAGTAAATGAAATCCTAGTTTCTGAGGTAAATCTTGGCAGTCATCGATCTCCAGATAGATAAACGGTTCGCCTACTCAGGTGGACAACAATTCGGTAAGACAGGCTCTTACGAGCAAATAGATGGAACTGTAACTTTTGCTGTTGTTCCATCGGTAGATGCCAATAAATCCATTGTTGATCTGGATCTTGCACCGACCGATCAGAACGGTAGAGTCATATTCAGTTCTGATTTTTCAATTATTAAACCTGTCGACCCCAGTCGGGGATCGAACGGTTTACTAGTTGAGCTACCAAACCGTGGTCGTCGCAGAGTTGTAGACACCCTAAATAGAAGCGGATCTGAAGTCAGTGCAAGTCCTAATTCAGGCGATGGTTTTCTGTTTGAAAGAGGGTTAACGGTAGCCTCGATCGGTTGGCAGTGGGACGTGTACCAAAGCGCCATACTAATGGGGCTGAATCCACCAGCGGCTGATTTATCCAAGGAATCCAACGTCGGACAAACTGTTGTTGAAATCAGGCCCAACAAACAAACAACAACGTGGCTTCTCGCTGATCGAGTGCATAAACCTCTCAAGGCTAAAGATATATTTGATCCTAATGCAGCTCTGTATATTAAGGATTTTGAGGATGACGAAGAAACCGTTATACCTCGCGAAAACTGGAGGTTCGCACAGGAAACATCCGACGGTATTTGGCCCAGTAAAGAACACATATACCTAGAGGATGGTTTCGAACCAGGCAAGTGCTACCAAATTGTCTACGAAACAATCGATGCTCCTGTCGCGGGTAGCGGCCTCATTGCTCTTAGAGATGTGACATCTTTCCTCAAGTACGAGTTGAGACAACCTATACCAGACCTAGGCAAATTCAATCATGCTATCGGTTATGGAACTTCACAAACCGGGCGCATGCTCAGGCATTTCCTATATTTAGGTTTGAATGTCGATGAGTCGGGCAGAAAAGTATTCGATGGCTTACTTCCACATGTCGCTGGCGGAAGAGTAGGTGCATTCAATCATAGATACGCGCAACCATCCAATCAATCTTATCCAAGCTTCGGACACCAATATCCATTCCATGACGAAGAGCTCATAGACCCATTCACCGAAAAAAGTGATGGACTGCTGAAGAAACTGGCTGCCGGTGAATCAAGACCAAAGGTCATTTACACAAACAGCTCCTCAGAATATTGGCGAGGTGACGGATCATTGGTGCATACAGATCCGTCCGGTTCAATTGATGTAGAACACACATCGGACTTTGTACGTGTTTACCATTTCGCAGGCACACAACATGGAGCAGGAACTCTACCGCAATCTATCGAACCAGGAGCGGAAGATGCATTGCCCTTGTTCGCACCAAACGTGGTTGACTATTCCCCGCTTTTAAGGGCAGCTTTTGTAAACTTGCAAAAGTGGATCACTAACGGAGTAGAACCCCCTGAAAGCAAGCATCCAAGAATCGACAACGGAACTGCAGTTAAAAGGGGCGAAGTACTTGATGTATTTGATCGGTTACCCAACCAAGTTACGCCAGACAGATCGAAACTTTGGGTCATAAGAGCTATGGATCTGGGAAGTCAAGGCGAAAATGGAATCGGAACGTATCCAACCAGAGAATCCGAACGATACGCATGCCTAGTGTCATCAGTAGATTCGGACGGAAATGAGCTTAGCGGCATCCGACTTCCTGATATCACACGACCCGTTGCAACCCACTCAGGTTGGAATATGCGTCACCCGAAAACAGGAGCCCCTGACCAGCTTGTACCAATGATTGGCTTTTCGAGATGGTTCCCACCAACAGGAACTAAGCGATCTGAATCACGTGACCCGAGACATTCTATTGAGGAAAGATATACCGATCGCGACGCATACATCGACCTAGTGACACGAGACGCTCAACAACTCTCAGAAGATGGATACATACTTGAAAGTGACATCGATATCGTCGTAAAAAACACCGTCGCCAGATACGATTTTGCAATGTACCAATAAAACAATTCACTAAAAACAGTGTTTAGGTAACGACACCGACATTTGGACATACCGATTTATCTCCTAATCGGTATGTCCAAATGAAAGACTCATCTTCAAGCATGATTCGTGAAAACAGGTGAAAACAATGACCAGAAGATTTCTACTCATCACCATCACATTAGTCACGGTAATGACAGCTAATTGTGTGATTGGAAATCAGGAAGTCACTTCAACAGGCGACTTAGAATCTGGTGAATTTAAAAATCTCTTCCCCGACAAAACTTATTCCGAAGAAGATTTTGACCATCAAACAATCAAATTTAATAAAGAATATGATGTCTCCGAACTGCCATTGGCAATTTCAGCGACAAGAATAATTTTTGATAAGAAATACGTAGAAGCCCGCCTGTATAAAACAGCTGATACCGCTAATGAGGAAGGGAAAACCTATGCCAAATCGGTCACAGGCCCTGACGGAGTTGTTAGCGGAGACTCGGTGATGTGGAAGGAAAAGGAACGTGATCGGAGAAAATGTGTTCCAAAAGCCGGACGATCCGAAGCCGGTTGTGACCAAGTAGCCCGTTACGGAGGGTTCTTAATCTCCGGGAACCTGGTGTTACTCTGTGAAGGTCTGGGCATGGTTGATGCACACAACCTTTGTCGAAAATTAATCAAACAACTGAACGAATGAACAAGAAAATTTCATCTTATAGTCTTGAATAAAGGTAAGCACCAGCAAATCCGAGCAATACGAGTTTTCTAGTTGCAGCACAATAACTCATCTAAACTATTCCTTTCTAACGCCCGGCGAGGATTGAACCACTGGTTCAGATGGTTGTTAGGAATATTGCTCGTCCTCCTTATGTGGCAGGCTGTGGGCGCAATTCCGTTTTTCACCGTTTGCCAATACCTCCAAAATATAGAAATAACTCAATTCCAATGTGATGGTATGCAGATAACGGGCGACTCAGTTTTACCTGACTACCTGTTAAGTAACTACATGTTCATCGTTGGCATCATCGGCGTATGGGTAGCCGTAAGGGTATTGCACAAGAAAACTCTGACTCAAGTGGTAACTGGTCGTAAAGCCTTTGACTACAACAGGGTTATCTATGCGATATGGGTGGGATTCCTAGTGCATGCGGCATTGCTGGTGTTGGATGTATTGTTCATACATACCGAAATAACCTTTCGTTCACCCAGCTTTTCCGAATATATAACGTTCTTTTTATTCGCAATAGTGTTGACCACTTATCAGGCTGGCTTTGAGGAAGTTTTCTTCAGGGGGTACTTACTACAAGGACTCTCGCTAATCGCCGGAAACAGAGTTGTCGTCACAATCGTTTCCAGCATGCTGTTCGTATTACCACATCTGGCCAATCCAGAACCATTTGAATATGGATTTGCGCCATACGCAACTTCACTATTCATGTTCGCTTTATTTATGACTGTCGTTGTTCTTGTCGACGGTGGAATTGAGTTGGCTATTGGATATCACGCACTCAATAATCTTTGGATAGGCCTAATTGCTAACACTGAGGTTACTGCTATACAAACACCCTCACTGCTAATAGTCCCAATAGAACGTTACGCAATGTTCCCTGACGTTCCAGTACATTTGATCGTATATATCGTGCTACTAGTCATTCTCAACAAGAAATACAAGTGGTTTACATGGAAAACGCTGATGACAAGAAATACTAAGTAGAATCAGCACATTCAGATTAATAGCAACAGCTAAAAAACAATTACGCATCGGCCACGTGTGCCGCCAGCCTCAAGCTTTTCATGTGCTTTCGCTGCTGCCTCGGCAGGAAATGTTTCTGCCACCCGCAAGGTGAGAATTTCGTCTTCCACCTGTCGACTAAGCTCACTTAAAAGATCAGCCCTATGAAAATAATCACTGACTGACGTTTGATGAAACTCGATATCTCTCTCAGCAGTTCCCTCCCAATATCGCACCGACACGAAACTACCGCCGTCTCGTACTGCGCCTACCGAAAGATGATTTTGCACAGAGCCATCGACAAGTCCATCAACTCCTTCTAGTACAACTTTTATCATCTGTTGCGCTATATCGTCTCCCCTAGGAACCACAATATCCGCTCCTAATTCACTCACAAGATCTTCATCGTTAGGTGAAGCGTCAGCTATAACGCGAAGACCTTCGGATTTAGCCAACTGAACCACGTATCCACCGTAACAACCCGCTGCACCCGTAACGCCGATAGTTTGCCCCTCGATTAAACCAAGTTGATCTAGAGATTGGCGAGCAGTGAGTCCGTTCATTGACAATGTGGAAGCTTCGACAAGCGATGCATTTTTAGGTGCCAATGAAACCGAATCAACTGGTAACACAATACTTTCACGGTAGGCCCCCATGCCTTCTCTCGGAAGCGCCATTGCAATGACAGCATCCCCGATTCTAAGATTTGTTTCGGTGTCAGGCCCAATCTCATCAATATTTCCTGCTAGATCCATGCCGACAATAAATGGGCTAGGGTTCTCAGTATTAAACTGTTTACTGACCCGCATCATCGTATCCACGGGATTCACAGAGACCGCTCTAACTCTAACTCGAACCTCTCCAGGGCCAGGATGAACCTCAGGAAGTTCATACAAATCAAGGACTTCCGGTCCTCCGGTTTCCGTTATTCCTATCCCACGCATACTGATGCCCCTCGATTATTCGGTAATTTATTTAATGCTTTTAGAACAACTACTTTGAAATAGAAGGGTTTGTGCGAAAGGGTCCTTAAGTGTGGTGAATAGTGCCTAAAACATTGGACAGTGCGTCTATTATCGCTGCATTCTCAGACTCCGTGCGGATCGCCATTCTTAGAAACTCCCCGTCCAATCCGATTTTATCGCCACAAGATCGAACATAGATACCATGCCTTATGAGCATCAGATTAGCGAACAGATCGGAAGAAACACCTGAAGGCATCTGCATCAATTGGAAATTCGCCTCGGTCGGATATGCCTGTAGAAAATTGATACCACTTGTCATCGAAGTAAAGCGTTCAATATATTTCAAATACGTATTTAGCACCTCTCGATATTCATCAAGGAATGTCGAACGATTGAATAGCGAGAAGAAGTACTCAGCTATCCCACTGATATTCCACAAGTAACCGTGATCGAGTAGTCGATCCACTCTGGAAGGCTTCATAATGGCGTATCCAGCGCGTATCCCCGCAACGCCGAAATCCTTCGACATACTCTTGACCACGGTCACGTTCTCGAACTGCTCCGTAATCCCCACAAGTGTCGGCAAACCGTCATTGGCACTTTTATAGTTGGAGCCAGTCATATCACGGCTTGCGAAATGAATAAAACTTTCGTCAACGATCACCGTACTTAAATTTGAAAGTTTCGAAAGTATCCAATTTAATTCGTAATCTGGGATCAAATAACCGTCCGGGTTATTAGGTGAAATCAATACCGCAGTATCGGCGCCACTTTTCAGTACTGACTCAACATATCGTTGCGGGTCAACGGCAAAGTTTTCGGCAGGATTCAATTGGAATCTAGTAACTCGATGTTCCGGGCCTGCAAACTCGTAATAGGGTGAAAAAGTTGGAACGTTAACGTGAATATGTGACGAAAAATTTTGAATCACTGCTTGGATCGCTTCAGTTGCACCGTTCGAGACAAAAATGCATCTCGACTCAACTCCGACGGTAGAAGATAATTTCTCGGCAATAATCCTGTTTTGTGACGGGTACGCTTCGATCATACGTTTGAACAACTGTGAATTTTGAGGTGCATCTCTTCTAAAGTAGGACCAAAAAAGATCCGTCGCGAGCGGGTTCGAAAGAAAGCAAGCGTCGACATTCACATTCAGTTCAGGTATTGCCTGTTGAACCGTCGCAACGCTAGGCGAATGCGATCCGGAATTGGCATTCAACAAATCCAGCCTGTTCACAAGACGCTGCTCTTCTGGTGAAATTCTAATAAGAGTCTCTTCAATTGACATCGCGTGCCTTGTCTCTAGTAGTGGGACCAAAATCTGGCTATCCCATATCCGTACCAAAAGCCGATCGACTGGACCTGTGAAAAGCGTAAAACACAAATTCAAAAAGAATGAGAATCCTGAGTCCAACCAAAATTCAAATTCGACCTGTGTATGATTAAGATCTAATCGGTCCCAATAAATCCACACGTGAAGATCAATGTGACAGGCACCTGTGCGGTGCGCGATCGACTAATTTAGTTCACGCAGAAATGCAAAATTATCCACTCACGTAATTCGCTCAGTGAGGCAAGTATCCAGAGACTGGATTAAAGTCATGAAACCAATAGTTTTTCAATCGATGGATATGTCCACAGCCAAGTCGCTTTTGAAAGAAGCGAAGACGATCCTTGATCAGCTCGGAGTAGATTTCTTCTTAAGACATGGTACATGTTTGGGTGCTGTTAGAGATCAAGCGTTCATTCCTTGGGACGATGATCTGGACATCGGGTCAGTAATCGGTTTGCATGGTCTCACAGAAGAAAAAGTGTACGAAACAGCGGGAGTGTTCAAAGAAAACGGTTACAACATGAAGGTCATTGACAGTGACCTCCACCTGAGCGTCGATCTAAAAAAATACGGCATCCAACTGGACTGGACCTGCTATCGAATCATAGACGACAGCATTTACCAGTGGCCGGTGATAAAGATACCCGCTAGCCTGCACGTTAATCTGAAACCAATCAAATTTCTCGGTGAAACTTTCATGGTGCCTAACCCTCCCGAGGAGTACTTCAGATTGAAGTACGGCCCAAACTGGATGATCCCAAAACAAGCAGGCGGGTTCGAGGAAGAAGTGCTCGACCTCATGGAACAAGTTTCTTCTTCTGGAAACTCAGAGTTTAAAGGTGTTTTATTACTATCGGAAAAACGCGATCCCAAAAACCACAATAGCAGCTTGAGGGTCCTCGATGATAAAGGTCGCCCAATGCCTGCGGCATCAGTGTCTCTAGCCGCCACCACCGTTCTAACCGGTCTTGACAAGTCAGACACCGATGAAAACGGCTTTGTATATTTTCATTTACCTGAAGAAGCTTGTTACGTCGTTGCCGTTCAGAGTAATGACCACACCGAGGTCTTATACTTAGAAGAACTCACCCCAGGCATAAACTACGCCTACAGGCCCAATCCTGAACATCCCTCTGGCAGAATGAATGCTCTGGTACCAGACATAACCTAACCAACTTACTTGAAAACCAGTTAATAACACAATTTACTTAGCCAGGAGCAATCAGAATCACACGCGTCTATGTTGATATGGTGGCCGACCTTTTTCACTTTGGTCATGTGAACTTTCTCAAAAAAGCCAGGGAACATGGCGACTTCCTGTTAGTAGGCGTTCACAGCGATGAAGCAGTGCTGGTATACAAGCGTCGTCCCATCCTTTCCATGGAGGAACGCGTGGCATCTGTTGAAGGGTGTCGTTATGCTGATGAAGTAGTTCCAAACGCCCCATTGGAAATCGACCGCACTTTTATCGAAAAACACAATATCGACCTCGTGATCCACGGTGATGATTTTTCCAGTGATCTGGAAAAACTTTGCTACAAAATCCCCATGGAAATGGGCATTTATCGAACTGTTGGTTATACCGAGGGAATTTCTACAACCGACTTAATCAACCGTGTCAAAACTGCCGATACCAAATATAAAGGGGCCACAAAAGGGCCACAAAAATGAAACCGCATCTTGATCGGTTGTGACCTATCAATACATTGATAACAAAGTCAGCAAGGTGGTTACCGCCCGCTGTTACCCGTTATGTTTATTTAAATCAGGCCTTTTATTTAATCTTCATGGAGTTAAACCGATGTTAGGCCGGGTACTGCTGTCTCGCTAATAACGGTTGATTTCAATCCGCATAAACCATTCGACTAACTCTACGCTGAGTTCTGACAGAATCACTGCTCCCACAACCCACGCAACACATCCCGACTCCGCACAACCGCATCCTCTCGATCAACCAGCCGACCCGACGTTTCAAGCGCAACAACAAAACCCTTCGGTCTCACAAACTCACCGACCGACTGAAAATCGAGCACACCCGTACCAATCTCCATGTGCTGGTCCCGGACGTTGCCCGCCCCCTCCGGACCACGAGCATCGTGCACCTGCACATGCCGAATCCGATCCCCAAACATCTCGATCCCAGCATCAACACCGCCCGATCCCCACGCATGACCTACATCGAAAGTAATTCCCACTGCCGAACTTCCAATCTTATCCACCACCAAGGCCAGATCACTGTGCGCACGAATCAGCCAACCAGAGTTGTAGTGCATGTTCTCTAGACCGATCACAATCTTGGCCTGTTCAGCCTCTTGCGCCGCTTCCTTCATAAAATCCACCAAGTACGAAATCGAATCAGCTCGGTCTGTCTCAGAGGTTTCTTCCGGCGCCAGGCCCGGCACATCCAACTTCCCGGGATGGACGACAATAGCCTCGATTCCAAGCTCGCCCGCCACCCTGATCTCGCTGATGAACTCCGCGAAGACCTGTTTTCTGGTCTCACGGACGTGTGATCCCGGCAACGCTGATGTCGGAAAATGGTGCGTGTAGCGTAATCCGTACTCGTCAGCCGCTGCCAGCAATGACTGCCGATCACCGAGGCTGAGATCGCCGAGCCGAATGTCGGGCGCATTAAACTCAACCCCATCGAACCCGTGCTCGATAGCCCATTCGACCGCGTATCGCGCCGAATCCTGGTTATCGATAGAAGATGTAGCAACGCTAATTTCGATCATATGCATCCAGTCATTTCGCTCGAGATCGGGAATTCGGACAGTGTAACGAGTTACCGAAACGAAAATCTCTCAAACGGATGGACAGGATCGGGAGTACGAGATACGGTATTCGTCGTAACTCGCACTTCTCTACATGGATGAAATCAATCCTGCTATCCGATAGGCTCCACATATCCGTAAGGTAAAAGCATCAACAGATTATTCGGATTTGCAAGAACAGTGGCGCAGTGACATAGCTTTTTGGCAAAAAGAAGCATAACCGATCGCAACAGGTTGATGATGAGATGGATTTTATGGACGCTGTTTACAACAAACTGAACGATTAGCTGCCCGCAACCTCCTCAGCACTCTGACACCCACCAATAGGTTTGTTACACACTGCTCCAGTTCTACTTACTTTGAATAAACAGTAATATCAAAAAACTCGCCATTGACTCGTAATTTGTAAGAACCAGAAGATGCAGAGATAACATCATCGGAGGTGGACTTCACATCTTCCTTGTACCTAATGCCAGCTTTTCCTTCACCCTTCAGAAATGCAATCCCCTGTGAGCCACATGTTGCAGAAACAAAAATATTTTCCTCTGTAGTTTCCAAACCCTCTTCTTCCAACAGTTTTTTGTTGTAATCAACTCCTAGCTTTGAGTTACGGTCATTAATGTCATGTACATCTTCACTTGTAGGCTCAAGATTTAGCTGGCTAGAAGCAATTCTTTTAATCTCCTGATCGGGCTCAGCTGGCGTCTTGCCAAAATATCCGAGCAACATTTTTCCATAATCCGCTGTGATTGTTGACCATTTTTCTTGCACGGTGTTAGCAAATGCCTGTTGGAAATAAAATTGAGATACAGGAGTGACAGATGTCCCAAATCCGCCTTTTGCAACAACTTCTCGCATGTTCTCAATCACCTTAGGAAACAAATCAAGTGAATTGTTGTCCCGCATCATTTGTGTATTTGCTGTCAAAGCTCCACCAGGCATAGGAGAAAACGGTATTACCGGATTGACACTGTTTGCTTCTGGAGGCATGTAATACTTATCCAAATGATCTGCAAACATTTTTTCTACATCTAGAATTTTTTCCGGACCAATATCTATAGTGAATTCCGTATTCCTCAACCTGTGCCACATAGTAAGAATATCTACCTGCGAAGTACCTCCACTGACCGGAGCCATTGATAAGTCGATGATGTCAGCCCCTGCCTCAATTGCTGCAAAATTGGCAGCAACTCCCATTCCCGCAGTATCGTGAGTATGAAACTGAATTATTGTTCCTTCAGGTAACAATTCCCTCGCATTTTTTACGGATTTGTACACTACTGCCGGAGGCGTGGTACCTGAGGCATCTTTAAAGGCGATGCTGTCAAAAGGTACATTCGCGTCCAATATTTCTTTCAGCTTATCCGCATAAAATTCTGGAGTATGGCAATAGGTTTCTTTCAACCCTGGAGGCAATCCCATCATTGCAATGACTACTTGATGCTTTAAACCGGCATTTGTAATACATTCACCAGAATAAGCTAAGTTCCTTATATCCATGAGGGCATCAAAATTTCTGATGGTGGTTATGCCATGTTTTTTGAACAATTTTGCATGCAAATCTATGATGTCTCTAGATTGTGACTCTAACCCAACAACATTAGCTCCTCTCGATAGTGTTTGAAGGTTAATATCAGGCCCCACAACACTCCTTGCGGCGTCCATCATCTCGAATGCGTCTTCTTGACAATAAAAATAGAGACTTTGAAATCGAGCGCCGCCACCTATCTCAAAATTTTCATTCCCCGCATAGACTGCAGCCTCTAATACCGGCAAGAAATCTTGTGTTTTGACCCTCGCACCAAAACACGATTGAAAACCATCGCGAAATGATGTGTCCATAAATTTGATTTTTTTCATTTTCATAATGTAAGTATCAAGCGTTTTCTGTTTGTCGTGACAGGAGTCCACTACTAAGAGTCAAATTAGGAAAACATCGGAACAAACACGCGAAACCCCACCGTATTAACACGAGAGTTTCTTCATTTTGAATTGAGATTTATGGACGGTGGAGGACTCGAACCGCCGACCGCCGACTTGCAATTTATGTTCGTACTGTTTCTGACTGTTCCAGATCGACCTCGTACTCCAGTTTAGTAGCAACTTGAACAGTATCCAAGTATTTCTGAGTCATTAAAACTGTTTATCTGCGTCCGCTGGAGTATTGGAATCGTCGAGATTTCGTTGAACAACGGACTTTTAATCCGCAGGTCGTGGGTTCGATCCCCACAGGGCCCACCAAACTCGAATTCAACTCCGAGGTGGATAATGAACCGATCCCAGCAACCACGCGAATAGAAATATTCACAAAAAATGGTCGACTTTAATGACCGAACTAGCTGCGTAAACTGAGTGAACGATCATGTATTTAGACCGGCTGTGTTTCGTGGTGAGCTCTGAGATCTGACAGAACCCCTTGGCCTCGTGTCTGGGGCGCTACCCCAGTCTGGGGGAGAGGGCGAATTAGCAGCCGGGAACGGGATGGCAGAGAGGGAAAATATCCTCACGTGACGGTACATGGACGCTCGCCACCAACGGTGGTAACCTCGGCGAGCCGACCGCGCACCCCTCCCGATCATGTCGATCGCGGCAATCATCAACCTTGTGCCAGAAGTTCGGCAGCGAGAAGTGGCGACATGACCATGGGTCACCGCGAACGGGTTCTGAAAACACTGAACCACGAGGAGCCGGATCGGGTGCCGTTCGATCTTGGTGGCACCAGCAACAGCTCCATCCACATCAACAAGTACCAGGAACTGAAGGCGCATTTCGGTATTGAGACCGAGAAGTCGGAAGACACGATTTCCAACAAATGGCTCCAGTCAGTCGTTGTGGATGATCGGATTCTTGAAGCTCTGGACATCGACTTCCGTCACCTGTCGGCAGGGACATCTGACAACGGGGCTGATGTCCCCGTGGGAGACGACGGCTACCGCGACGAATTTGGGCAGCTGCGCCGAATGCCGGAGGGCTCGCTGTACTACGATGTCGTCGACTTTCCGCTGTCGGGTTCCATCACTGTCCGTGACATCGTCAACTACCCCTGGCCCGACCCCACCGATCCCGGTTACACCCGGGGATTGCGCGATCGCGGCCTGGCGATCAGGGAAAGTACAGACTGCGCGCTCGTGCTGCGGGTTCCCTCTCCCTTCGTACACACCTCGCAATTCCTTCGAGGTTTCGAGGACTGGTTCATGGACCTGGCCGCCGATCCCGATCTGGCTACCGCGCTGTTCGAGGCGGTGATCGAGGTCTCGGCGGGGGTGGCCACGGAACTCCTTAGAGAAGTTGGCGACATCGTGGACATCGTTGCGATGGGTGACGATCTCGGCTTCCAGGATGGTCCCATGGTCGCGCCGGAAACCTACAGGAAACTGTTGTTGCCGTGGCATAAGAAGTACTTCGAAACCCTCAAAGCAAACACGTCAGCATTCATTCATTTCCACTGTTGCGGTTCGATCAGTAGCCTGCTGGACGACCTGATCGACGCCGGTATTGACGCGATCAATCCCGTACAGGTGTCAGCCGCCGACATGGACTCCGCAACCCTGGCATCCAGGTTCGGCGACCGTGTCACGTTCTGGGGTGCCATCGACAGTCAGCATGTGCTGCCCAACGGGACACCTGACGAGGTTCGGGCCGAGGTCAAAAAGCGCATTGGGGATCTAGCCCCGGGTGGCGGATACGTGTGCAGCGCAGTGCACAACATCCAACCCGATGTACCACTGGAGAATATCCTCGCCATGTACGAGGCGGCGGACGACTTCGGACACTACCCGATCGTCAGCGAACGTTAGGATTCCCGCTCAGTTATCGATTGCGAGAACAGCCCGCCATCCACAAGACGCCAGTCTCACAGAAGGAAGATTGATAGCGGTGTGGCAGATAGATTTCTGTCGGTAGGTAAAACCCCCGCGATTGCCGCTATTAGTGTTGAGTTTTGGTGGGCTCAGTGGCGATCGAATCCATAGCCTGCGGATTTACAGTCCGGTACTCAAATTGTGACATTCACTTGGATCGGCGATAGAGCAGCTGATTCGGCGAAAAGTGTCGAGGAAGGCTCAGCCATCTCTGTTGAGATTCATAGTTGCCAGACCAGCTGATTCCCACATCGGGTTTCACGTTCAAGAGCAGTCAATCAACGCTGTAACTGGACTGAACGAGGAATGCCTGTTTGCAGCTTGCGACGCATCGTAGGTCGCCGCGTAACGCCGAGTCATGACTGCAGTCGAGTGCCCAAGCAGATATTGCACATCGATCTCTCTAGCACCTGCTTCGATTGCCCATGTGGCAAACGTGTGCCTGAAGCGATGTGGATTGGCGTGTACTCCAGCTCGATCACCCAATCTCCGGAACAACGTGCCGAGATGATACTTGTTTAGAGGTTTCCGTCCCCGCCCTCGGTCAATGCTGAGGAATAAACGCCCCGTATTTGTTCCACGGTACTTTCCCAAATAGCTCCCGATGACATTTGCTGTACTCGGTGAAAACGGAACTACTCTCTGCTTTCGACCTTTGCCGTGTCGGATCATGGCTCGCCCTGTATCGAGATTGATATCCTCAACTTCAAGGCCTTCTAACTCAGCTCTCCGCATCCCGGTATCGAGGAGCAGTAGCAAGATCGCAGTCGATCGCACACCCATTTCTGTGTTGTTATCGCAACAGGTCATAAGCCTTTCGATGTCAGATTTATTGAATGGTCTGATCACCTTGGATTCGGTCCTAACGTTCGGAATTCCGGCAAAAGGATGATTCGATATCAAGTTCATCCTGAGACACCAGGAGAAGAATGCTCTGGTTTCTCTGAACCGACGATGCTGAGTTCCAGCCGACACACCCCTTGAACGAACAGCTTCCATCATTTTGTAAACATGACCCGATCTGACGTCGGAGACCCGGTCAGGAATGCCGATGACTCGTGCGTTATCCCGAATCTGATCTAGAGTCTCTTGGTACGCCTGCAATGTACGCTCAGTCTTTCCCTCGACTCTGCAGGCTGTCAGGTACTGATCGATTGCGGATTCGATGGTAGGTCGATGTCGACGCAACCGGAGTGATTCAAGTAATTGCATGGCTACATGAACGCTCTGATTGAACAGTAAGTCAAGGCACGATACTCGATTTCGACGGGCTTCGTTGCAACAAGCAATCGGCAGATCGAGAAGTGGATTTCACATTGGATGGATAAGCTCTGCTTATTAGCCAGTTGCTTGTCGGTCAGCGCACAAAGTTTCGCAACTTATGTCCGAAGCTTGAGACAGATCGTGAGTCGCTGAAACCAACCCTTAAACCTAGTCTCAAAATTCCCGAAATGAGATCAACCCAAGCGAACTAAGATGATTTTGACATCGCTGTGTAGCCTGCGTTTTACCTGAAGTTTCCCTGAGGTTTTGAACTGAGAACTAAATGGACGAATTTGGGCGAGACACTGCCTTTTAATCCGCAAGTTGTGGGTTCGAATTATCCGAGTTAAGCTAGTGGACAGCGGCTGCAGGGGCTGCTGCTCGCTCGTTCACCAGTTTCCCGCTAGCAAACCGCCGAAGGTTGAACGGTTCTATCAAATCAGGAGTCTTTCCTGTCGCAATCAGTTCGGCCATCGCTTATCGCCGATAAGTCAGGCATACTCTGCCCCGCAAAGCTGATTTCGGTTACACAGGAGATAAATTTTGAGTAAAACATTTTTTGTAATGATCTCGACTGATCCAGACATTGATCCGACGAAATCTTTAGTTGCACTCGCCTGCGCTACACAGGCGACATCAGATGGGCATGAAGTTAACGTTTTTTTTGCGGCTCATGGAGTCAAACTACTTCAGGCTGATTATCTAAAAGCTCTTGACGATCGAGTATCTCAGCCAACAGGGTTTTGCAGAGAAATGTTTGACAAATTAATCGAGCGAGCCAGCATCTACTGTTCGACACTATCACAAGCTGTAAACGGTGTGACTCCTGACAACGCACGGGATGTACTTGTAGGCGGTTATGAATTGCAATGGAGCGGCCCTCCAGGCGTAGTAGCTCTAAGCAGTTCTGCTGACGTGACGCTACCGTTTTAAAGGGAGGTTCTTCATTGATCGCAGAAAATGTGCAACTCCTTTCTGCGAGACAAACCTTCATTAAAGCTTGTTATTTTTTGAGACCCATCTTATGTCTCGCCAAGATACGCGACAGCATCTATCTCCACTAAAATCCCCATGTACATATCACCGGCACCGATAAGACGGCGGGTAGGCATGCGCTGTGGTTTTTTGAAATAGTTCATATATGTGGCGTTGAAGCCATCCCGATCCTGCATATTCAGAAGAAACACGTTAATCCGCATGGCGTGATCCCATGTGGCTCCTTCGCTCTCCAGAACGTGCTTCGTGGCATCCATAGTGAAAATTGTCTGTTCTTCAATGTTTGACCCAATCACTTCGCCGTCCTTTACCGGGCCGAATCCAGAAAGAAAAAGCATGTCTCCGGCACGACGTGACATCGAGTAAAAGGGCTCTGGGCTTTCAATTATTGCCATCTTGATTAACTCCTAAACATCACTATTTGGGTTTTAGCTTTAACAGCTTGCTTACTGGAATGTAATTACCAGAATTCTTGTGGATGCGAAAATAAAATTTTCAACGCCTGAGAGTTTTCTCGCTGAACGATGAATGAATTTTAAGAAATGTATCTAAAACCAATGTGGCTACTAGAAATAACGATTTTCTATATTTATAAGAACAACTAATGCTTCAGCACCCTGGCACCCACCTCATGTTTTGTCTAAGTGCGATACATCTAATGACGATCCTTTGCTTGGGAAGAATGACCATAGCTGTTGCCACAGAAGTAACCCCATGTTCCTTGAAATTGCATTCGGCTCGGGAATTCACGAAGATTGCACGATCGCACTGGTAATTACGAGCGGAGGAACAAATATTGGCAAAATTACATGTGTTGGGATCAGGCGGACCGAGACCGACAAAGGCGCGATTTGGATCCTCACACATAGTCGATGTAGGTGGCAGGAAGATCATGTTCGATTGTGGACCTGCAACTACGTACAAAATGGCGCAGACCGGTTTACATCCGCTGGACATCGACTATTTGTTCTTCACGCACCACCACTTCGACCACGATGTTGATTATCCATGTTTCATGATGACACGTTGGGATGAAAGCATCGGTAAAGAAAACCCGTTGAGAGCATTCGGCCCGAACAACACTGAGTCGATTACGGAAAGACTGATAGGTGAAAAAGGTGCTTTCTCATACGATATAAACGCCCGCACCAACCATCCGCTAAGCAAATCGACGTATGAGCTTCGAGGTGGAATCTTGCCAAGGCCACGGATGAACGTGATGGCAAAAGATGTTGGCCCCGGAAAAGTGTTCACAGGGAACGATTTCGAGGTGACTGCTGCTCCTGCTGAGCATGTTGAGCCGTTTCACGATTCCTTGGCATACCGCCTAGACACATCAGAAGGCTCAATCGTGTTCACCGGTGATACCGAACCATGTGAGCGAATCGTCGATATGGCCCAAGGTGCGGACGCTCTGGTGTCGATGTGCGGCAACTTCGAATCGGTATATGACGCACGGCCTGAAGATATCGGTCAGACCGGAACACTTGGTGCCGCTGAAATGGCAGCCGAGGCCGGAGTGAAAGAACTATTCCTCGTTCACGTTGGACCTGATCTATCAGCTCCCGAAAATCGTGGGCGCGGCATCGCCGAAATAAAAACCATTTTTGACGGCGAAGTTACTTTGACCGACGAGCTACAAACTTACGACTGGCACAAACACGATCATAGCGAGGATGCCCCAATAGCTGATCCCGAAGCCCATCCGCACATACATCGTCATTAGGCTATACGTGTTGGGGTTGGAGCAACACTAGGGTTCGATGAATGGATTACGTTTGTTCTGAAAAAAAAGGGAACCCTATAAATTGCTGTGAATATTTTCAGATTAATTTCTGAAGCAATAATTCCTTCGGGGAGGAAAATATGCAATTATCGAAAGTAACGTCTTGGGGACTGATCCTTGGTGGATTATTATGAATACTTGGATTCATGGTATTTGGTGCAGTGCTGGGCCTGTTAGATGATGATATTGCCCCAGCTGTCGAACTCAAGGCATTTCAGGATAATGAATTGTTCGTGGCCGTCATGGTAATGCTGTTTGTTGGAATATTTACATACATGGCAAAATCTTTGCTGCAGGTAGGACAGGCAGTGAAAGTTCCAGATGAATGGTATATGTACCTACGAATGCTGATTATAGTGATGCTCGTGAGTTTATTTGCAGCATGTCTACGTGGATGGTGATCTCTGAAGAGACTACCGTAGAGAGCTTCCAAATGGTCGGCCTTGTAGGAGAGTCCGTCGATGGCATTCAAATTATTGCTGGCAGTTTCGCCTTTTTCATCCTTACTGTGTTCGCACTAAAAAACGGTGCCGGTAATCTAATCTTCAGAGTTCTTATAGCCATACTTGGTCTTTTGTCTGTTTTGGATATTATCGGCTTTTTAGGCGTTGGAATTACTGATGGCCCTATAGGCTTTATTACCTGGATCTTGTGGAGTGTTTGCTTGGTTGGAATTGGGGTACTTGGTCTTACAACCAAAGAGGCGTAAACAAGCATAGAAAAAAAGGCCCCTGCCTAGCGGGGCCTTTTTTTATTCCCAATTTTTATACAAAGTCGATCCGCCATGATGAGACTGCAGGGCGAAGGCCATGCGAAGGGCAAATCCATTATCAAAATATGAGGATAGGGATGGGTAAGCCGTGCGTATAGGCGACCCGTGTTATGACACACTCCCAACATGGAAAACAGAAAATCGTAAAGATGCCGACAATCTCTCCAACAATTCTGGGGATCGTCGTGGTTGCAATCGCGATCTTCGGATCTGCGTGTCTGGCTGGTGATAGTTATGGTGAAGATACTTTTTCGAAGATTAACGCGGATCAGACCTTTCGAGATCTAAGTAGTTTCGAAAAAGCACCTTTCAAGCTGTCCAAAGAGTACGACGTTTCCGCACTACCTATGGCAAATGCAGCATATAAGGGGTTTTTCACTCCACCTGACAGCAAACCAATTCAGTATGAACTACGAATTTATCCTGATCATATGAGTGCAGTTGAGAAAGGCATGGAGTACGCGGAGGAAGTAACCGGAGCAGACGCCCTACTTCGCTCTGTTGACGTACGTTGGGACGAGGGTACTAACGATCGCCGTGGGGGTGGAGCAGCACGTGGATCTCTCACTCCGTTATACGGTGATTACGCAATTATTGGTAACGTGATAATGCTATGCCAAGGTCGTAATTCAATGCAGTCATTGAATCGATGCGAAGCTCTACTCTTGGCAGCGGGAATTGGTAAATAACATTAATAATGCTGTGGAATTGCAATATTTGTACTGACTTAATATTGGTTACTACATTTATTTCAGCACCCTGACACCCACCTACTGATTTGTCTTGGTGCGGAGCGAGTATCGGCGACCCTTTGCATGCGTCTTACAGACACCGCAAACACGGCCATTAATTAGTCGTATTGAAATCCCATTTACAGCTCTGTCTTCACTTAACGGAAATATTCGGTTGTGAGGTTATTTTCTGGAGAAAATTTTCCTAAGTTTTAGAAAGGAAAACATTTCTATATTGGAGCGTTTTCGTTTTCGAAGGAATAAAACAATTAGGATACCGATTATCCAAGCCGGGCT
>Ga0187833_10001973_pt1 | contig 22647 bp, 22 predicted proteins | sample ETNtaG_37_FD_167968 | JGI IMG/M metagenome (GOLD analysis project Ga0187833, IMG submission 167968) | Marine microbial and viral communities from oxygen minimum zone, Eastern Pacific Ocean - ETNP2014_SV_400_PacBio MetaG (Illumina Assembly) | ecosystem: Environmental > Aquatic > Marine > Hypoxic...
ACTCTTGTCTTTCTATTTCTGTTGCTATGTCTAGTGATACTATATTTGTGTAGGGGCGTTCTGTTGCCAGGTGCCCCAAACCCCGTAACTTAATTAATAAATTAATTAAGCTGCAAGTGCGTAACTTTCGTTAGCATTTATAATTTAGCCCGTTACGGCGGAACAATACCGAACGAAAGAACAACCTTTAGACACCCGTCGATCCTAGTTCACCCCCTCAAGTTGAAATTGGTGGAGGTGGTGGGTACTGCCCCCACGTCCGCAATGTTTATTACGAAATTCGTTTATCGTCATAGTTGGAAAACCAACAGCTTTAATATAAAACGTTAATTCAAAGATTCAATAATTATTAATGAAATTAACTAAAGAACAGGCTCAAGAAATTAAGGATCAGCAATTACAGGAAAATATAACCAAAAGAGTAACTGCGCCTGAGCTTGAAACAATATTATACAAGGCAATTCCAGTATTAGATCATGGCTTTATCAGAGTAGTTGATTACATGGGTGATGATAGTTCTATTGTTCAAGCAGCTAGAGTTTCCTACGGCAAAGGAACAAAAAAAATTAACACTGATGCTGGCTTAATAAAATATTTGATGAGAAATTGGCACAGCACACCTTTTGAAATGTGCGAAATAAAATATCACGTAAAACTTCCAATTTTTATAGCAAGACAATGGATAAGACATAGAACGGCAAATGTTAATGAGTACTCTGCAAGATATTCAATATTAGATAAGGAGTTTTATTTACCAGAACCAGAACATTTAGCTGCACAATCTCAAAACAACAGACAAGGAAGAGGCGATGTTCTTAAAGGCGAACAAGCAAAAAAAGTTTTAAATCTTTTAAAAAATGATGCTGAACAAACATATAATAATTATGAAATGATGCTCAATGAACGTTACGATGGTTCGGTGATAGATGAAAAAGAAGTAGGTCTTGCAAGAGAGCTTGCAAGAATGAATTTAACATTAAATACTTATACACAGTGGTATTGGAAAACTGATTTACTTAATTTAATGAATTTTTTAAGATTAAGAGCCGATCATCATGCTCAATATGAAATAAGAGCTTATGCCGAAGCAATGGTGGATACTTTGAAGAAATGGGTTCCAATTACATATGAAGCATTTATGGATTATAGAGTTGGAGGAACCGAAGTGTCAGCAAAAGGAAAAGCAGTTTTACAAAAACTAATACAGAGAGAAGAAGCCAATATAGAAAAATCTGGATTGTCAAAAAGAGAGTGGAATGAATTAATGACTTCTTTTGGTCTTAAAGATAAGTTGATTTAATTTTTTCAGCAAAACTCAAATATATTTTTGAAATTTCATGGTCAGAATTACTTTCAACAATTGGAGTTCCAAGATCGCCTTGTGCACCAACTTCTGGATTAATTGGAATTTCTCCTAAAAATTCTTTATTAAATTCTTCTGCAGTTTTTTTAACTCCACCTTCTCCAAATATAGGATATTTTTTTCCATCATCTCCCACAAAATGACTCATATTATCAATTAAACCTATAATTTTTACCCCAAGTTCATCAAACATTTTTATTCCTCTTATTACATCTTGGAGAGCTAGTTCTTGCGGAGTAGAGACTATAATTACACCATCCATTTTAATTTCTTGAGAAAAAGTTAATTGAGCATCTCCAGTTCCTGGAGGCATGTCTACAATAATAAAATCTAAATCTTTCCAAGCAACTTTTTGAGTAAAAGTTTTAATTGCGCTTGTTACCATTGGCCCACGCCAAATCATTGGAGTTTGTTTCTCTGTTAAAAAACCAATAGACATACATTGAATGTCATATTTTGTAATAGGAGTTAATGTTTTTCCATTACTTTGAGGTTTTTCATTTATTGAAAATAATTTAGGTAGTGATGGTCCATAAATATCTGCATCTAGCAGCCCAACTTTACAACCGATATTTTTTAAAGCTAAAGCTAAATTGGTTGCAAATGTAGATTTTCCGACGCCACCTTTTGCACTTGATATAGCTATAGTATATTTTGTTCCTTGAATTGGGTTTTTTATAAAGGTTTTATTACCCATTTTCTTCATCATTGCATCGCTTAATTCTGTCTTTTCTTTTGTCATACGTTCATCTTAACTTGTTTTTCACAGTAAAGACATTATATAGATTGGCATGGTTGATGATTTTAGAGGAAGAGGTGGAAGTCCTTGGGAAACTCCTCCAGGAGGAGATAATGGATCAGGAAAAGGACCTAGACCACCTGACATAGATGAATTAATTAAAAATATTCAAGATAAAATTAAAAGATTTTTACCTGGCGGAAGTGCCACCGGGAATAAACCAATTTTTTTTGGTTTAGTTATTTTAATAATTGTTTGGGCACTAAGTGGTTTATACAGAGTATTGCCTGATGAACAGGGGGTTGTTTTAAGATTTGGCAAATTTATTTCAACAACTCAACCAGGCTTAAACTATCATTTACCTTATCCAATAGAAACTGTGCTAACTCCTAAAGTTACCAAAGTAAATAGAATGGATGTTGGTTTTAGATCCGGGGCAGACAGTGGTTTTTCTTCAGGTGGTGTTGGAGATGTTCCAGAAGAAAGCTTAATGCTAACAGGAGATGAAAATATTGTTAACATCGACTTTTCAGTTTTTTGGGTAATTAAAGATGCTGGAAAATTTTTATTTAAAATTCAAGATCCACAAGGAACTGTTAAGGCAGCGGCAGAAACAGCAATGAGAGAAGTTATAGCTCGTAGCGAAATTCAACCTATTTTAACAGAAGGAAGATCAAGGATAGAAATTTCAACCCAAGATATAATTCAAAAAATTTTAGATGAATACAACAGCGGTATTCAAATTACTCAAGTCCAAACTCAAAAAGCTGACCCACCAGATCAAGTAATTGATGCATTTAGAGACGTTCAAGCAGCAAGAGCAGATATGGAAAGATCTAAAAACGAAGCAGAAGCTTACGCAAACGATGTGATTCCAAGAGCACGTGGAGAAGCTGCAAGAATTCTACAAGCTGCTGAAGCATACAAAAAAGAAGTTGTAGCAAAAGCCGAAGGAGAAGCAAGCAGATTTCTTGCAATTTATAACGAATACAAAAATGCAAAACAAGTTACTCAAGAGAGAATGTATCTTGAGACAATGGAAAAAGTTTTAGCAGACATTGATAAAGTAATTATAGACAAAAATGCAGGCACAGGAGTAGTGCCATATTTAGCATTGCCAGAAATTAAAAAGAAGGTAACAGAATAATGAAAACTAGAAAAATTTTATTACCAATTATAATCATTATTGGAGCATTGGCTTTCTTTTCAATATTTGTTGTAAAAGAAATAAACCAAGCAATTATTTTACAATTTGGTGACCCAAAAAGAATTGTTTTAAAACCTGGATTAAATTTTAAAATTCCATTTATCCAAAATATTGTTTATTTAGATAAAAGAATTTTAAATTTAGATACACCACCCGAAGAAGTAATTGCATCAGATCAAAAAAGATTAATTGTTGATGCTTTTGCAAGATTTCAAATTGTTGACCCATTAAAATTTTATATTTCAGTTGGCAATGAAAGAGTTGCAAGATCAAGATTGGCAACTATTATAAATTCAAGACTTAGAAGCGTATTAGGTAAACAAGAACTACAAACTTTGTTATCTAAAGATAGAGCTAAACAAATGGCTTTAATTCAAGAAGGAGTTAACAATGAAGCTGAGAAATTTGGAATAAAAATTGTGGATGTAAGAATTAAAAGAGCTGATCTTCCCCAAGCAAATAGTGAAGCAATCTATAGAAGAATGCAAACAGAAAGAGAAAGAGAAGCAAAAGAATTTAGAGCAAGAGGAGCTGAGATGGCAGTTACAATTACTTCAACTGCTGATAAAGAAGTAACTGTAATTTTAGCAAATGCAAATAAACAATCTGAGATTATGAAGGGAGAGGGAGACGGTTTGAGAAATAGAATCTTTGCTGCAGCTTTTGGTCAAGATCCTGATTTTTTTGCATTCTATAGAGCAATGCAGGCTTATGAAAAAGCTCTAATTGGTGGTGAAACCTCTTTAATATTGTCACCAGATAGTGAATTTTTTAAATTTTTTGGTAAAATAAAAAATAATACAAATTAATAAATTTGGCTTATGAGAGAACTGATCATAGCTCTTGGTCTTCTCTTTTTTATTGAGGGTATTTTGTATGCCTTATTTCCATCAAAAATGAAAAATATGTTAGAAAAAATTAAAACTATAAATGAAAGCCAGTTAAGAATTGGTGGATTAGTTTTTGCAGTAATTGGATTTTTAATAATCTGGTACATGAAAAGATATGGGATCTAGAGTTTTAAAATTAATAACAGTTATTTTCATATTTACAAATTTTTCCATATTTAGTAATGCAAAAGAGGTACCGGCTTCTTTTGCAGATTTAGCTGAAAAATTAATGCCTTCAGTTGTTAATATTTCAACAACTCAAACGGTAACAACCAACACAAATCCATTTCCATTTCAATTTCCTCCAGGGTCTCCTTTTGAAGATATGTTTAAAGAATTTGGTTTTCCCGAAACAAGAAAAGCTAGTGCACTTGGATCTGGGTTTATTATTGATTCAAAAGGCATTGTTGTAACAAATAATCATGTCATCAAAGGTGCAGAAGATATATTAGTTAGAGTTAACGGCAATAAAGAATATAAAGCAACCATCATTGGTCAAGATCCATTTTCAGATATTGCAGTTTTAAAGATTGAAACTAAAGATAAGTTTCTTCCTGTAAAATTTGGAGATTCAGATAAAGCACGAATTGGAGATTGGGTTATTGCAATTGGTAATCCTTTTGGTCTGGGAGGAACTGTTACTTCTGGAATTATTTCAGCAAGAAATAGAAGTATTGGCTTATCAAGATTTGAAGATTACATTCAAACTGACGCATCGATCAACCAAGGAAATTCTGGCGGACCACTATTTAATATGGATGGAGATGTAATTGGAATAAATACTGCAATCTTGGGTCAATCAGGTTCAATTGGAATTGGATTTTCAATTCCAGCTAATAGTGCGAAAAAAGTGATTGATCAATTAATTGAATTTGGAGAAACAAAAAGAGGGTGGCTAGGTGTAAGAATACAATATGTAACAAAAGAAATTGCAGATGCTGAAAAATTGGACAAACCAAGAGGAGCACTTGTTTCAAGTGTTTTCAAAGGAAGTCCATCAGATAAAGCTGGAATTTTGGCCGGAGATATTATTTTAGAATTCAGTGGAATCACAATTAATGAAATGAAAGAATTACCTTTAATTGTAGCTCGAACGGATGTTGGCAAAACTGTTGAAGTTAAAATATGGCGCAACAAAAAAGAATTAACAAAAAAAATTAAGCTAGGAAGACTTGAAACTTCAGAAGATTTTGCAGCAAAAAAAAATATTGACGAAACAAAAACATCAGTAGTTGATGGATTAAAAATTACAGTAAGAATTTTAACCAGCAAAGATGTTCAAAATAGGAAATTACCAACTGGTACAACAGGAGTAGTTATTACAAATATTGAAAAAGATAGTCCAATTAATTTCTTAAGCGTTAATGATGTAATTGTAGAAGTGCAGAAAAAGAAAATAAATTCTATTGGTGATTTGCAAAACAATGTAAATACAGTTCTAAAAAGTTCAGAAAAAACAATTTTAATTGCAATTTATAACAAACAAAACCAAAGACGATATATTGGTGTTAAATTAGATTAGTTAATGGACCTTAAGTCCAAAATAATCTTAATAGCAGGTCCAACAGCTTCAGGAAAATCAGAATTTGCAATTAAATTAGCTAAAAAAAATAAAGGTGAAATTGTTAATGCTGATAGCATGCAGGTTTATAAACAACTTCAAGTTTTAACTGCCAGACCCAACAAACAAAACCAAAAAAAAATTAAACATCATCTTTATGGTTTTCAAAGTGTAACTAAAAAATTTTCATCTGGGGCTTGGTTGAAACTTGCTGTTAATAAAATTCAAAAAATTCAAAAAAAAAACAAAATACCAATCCTTGTAGGTGGAACAGGTTTATATTTTAAGGCATTAACAGATGGTTTAGTTGAAATGCCTAATATTCCTATGAAAGTTAGAAATGAAATTAGATTACTTCAAAAAAAAGTAGGCCAAAAAAATTTTTATAAGAAATTAAAAAAGTTAGATCCGTTAATTAAAAATCGAATAAATTCAAATGATGTTCAAAGAACAATTAGAGCTTATGAAATAAAAAAATATACAAAAATCTCTATAACTAAGTGGTTTAAGAAAACAAAAGCATTGTTTGATCAAAATACTTTCATAAAATTTTATATTGATTTTCCTCGAGAAGAATTAATTAAGAGAATAAATAGAAGAGTAGATCAAATGTTTGAACGAGGAGCGATAAAAGAAGTAAAAAAATATAATAAATTAAAAGTCAGAAAAGAAAACAGCGCCAATAAAGTAATAGGTATAAAGGAAATAAATAAGTACCTTAGAAGAGAAAGCAGTTTGAGAGTTGCAAAAGAGCAAATAGCTATAAAAACAAGACAATACGCCAAAAGTCAAACCACTTGGGCAAGAGGACAGATGATGTCTTGGCAAAAAGTTGAACATAATAATCTAAATTTAGCACTAAATAATTTTAAATAATCTCCAGTAAAACTTGACCAATTAATACAATTTCAGCTAGATTGGCAGAATGTCAAAGTTGTACTCAGGTGCTGAAGTTGTATTTAAGTGTCTTGAAGACCAAAAAGTGAATACTATTTTTGGTTACCCAGGCGGTGCCGTATTACCAATTTATGATGAATTAAAAAATCATCCGTCGATTAAACATATATTAGCTAGGCACGAACAAGGCGCGGGACATGCAGCAGAAGGTTATGCAAGATCATCTGGAAAACCAGGAGTGATGCTGGTTACTTCTGGTCCAGGAGCAACAAATGCAGTTACTGCTTTAACTGATGCATATATGGATTCCGTTCCTTTGGTTTGTATCGCAGGACAAGTTCCAACTCATTTAATTGGAACTGATGCTTTTCAAGAATGTGACACAACAGGAATAACAAGACCATGTACCAAGCACAATTGGTTAGTAAAAGATGTTAACGATTTATCAAAAACAATTCATAAAGCTTTTGAAGTTGCGACAACAGGAAGACCCGGTCCAGTCTTGGTTGATGTTCCAAAAGATATTCAATTTCAAAAAACAAATTACACAAAATATAAAAAAAAGAAAAAAAAAAGTAATAATTCATTCAATCAATTCAATCAAAAAGAAATTAATGAACTAATAAATTTAATGAGAAGAGCATCAAAACCTATTTTTTACACTGGTGGAGGAGTAATAAATTCAGGAGCCAAAGCAAGTCAGCTTTTAAGAGAACTTGTAAGAACCACAGGCTTTCCAATTACTTCTACCTTACAAGGGCTTGGAGCATATCCTGGAGACGACAATCTTTTTTTAGGAATGCTAGGTATGCACGGATCTTACGAAGCAAATAATGCAATGTACGAATGTGATTTAATGATAAATATTGGAGCAAGATTTGATGATAGAATAACAGGAAAGATTGATGAATTTTCTCCAAAATCTACAAAAGTTCACATTGATGTTGATCCTTCATCAATAAATAAAATTATAAAAGTTAATTTACCGATTGTAGGAGATGTTAGTGAAGTTATAAGCTCTATAATTAAGGCAATAAAAAAAATAAAACCCAATTTTGTAAAATCAAATAAACAAAAAATTTCTAAATGGTGGGAAAAAATTGAAAAATGGCGATCTATTAAATCTTTTGACTTTGTTAATAGCACAGAGTCGATAAAACCTCAGTATGCGGTTCAAAGACTTTATGAGTTAACAAAAAATAAAGACACATATATAACAACTGAAGTGGGCCAACATCAAATGTGGGCAGCACAACATTATAAATTTGATAAACCAAATCGGTGGATGACATCTGGTGGATTAGGTACCATGGGTTATGGGCTACCCGCAGCTGTTGGTGTTCAAGTTGCAAACCCAAATAAACTAGTTATTGATATTGCAGGAGAAGCATCTGTGTTAATGACAATGCAAGAAATGTCTACCGCTGTTCAGTATAGCTTGCCAATCAAGATATTTATTATAAATAATCAATACATGGGAATGGTTAGGCAATGGCAGGAACTATTACATGAAAAAAATTATTCTGAAAGTTATACAGCAGCACTACCTGATTTTGTAAAATTAGCAGAGGCTTATGGATGTGTAGGTTTAAGAGCCGAAACCCCAGATGAACTAGATGATAAAATTATTGATATGATCAATACCGATCGACCTGTTATATTTGATTGTAAGGTAGATAAAGAAGAAAACTGTTTTCCAATGATACCATCTGGAAAACCACACAATCAAATGTTACTTGGACCAAAAGATCAAAAAGAAAAAAAAATTACCAGTAAAGGAAAAATTATAATTTAATGACATCAATTAAAACTAAATCTGCCTACAGTATTCCTAGCAAACAAGGAAAATTTGATACTCATATTTTTGTTATTTGGGTGGATAATGAAACAGGTGTTTTAGCAAGGGTAGTAGGTTTATTTTCTGGTAGAGGCTACAACATTGAGTCTTTAACAGTTGCTGTGGTTGATCCAAAATCGAATATCTCAAGAATTACTATAGTAACGACAGGTAGTCCCCGAGTAATTGAACAGATTAAATTACAATTAAAAAAACTAGTTCCTGTACATAAAGTTGCCGATTTTATGCGCGGAGATAAAAAAATTATATTTAAAGAAATGGCATTATTAAAGATTGTGGGCAATAATTCTAAAAGAGAAAAAGCTTTAAAAGCTTGTAAAAAGTATAATGCTGTAATATTGGATAAGACAAAGAAATCAATAGTAATTCAAATTACTGCTTTAAGAAGAGAAATTGATAAGATGACAAAAAATTTAAAAAAATATGGTTTAAAAAGTGTTTCTAGAACGGGAGCTGTTGCTATGACAAGAGGTTCAGAAGTATTTTACTAATTTAAAGGAGAAAATATATGAAAATGTATTATGAAAAAGATGCCGATATAAATTTAATTAAGAGCAAGAAAGTTGCAATTTTTGGTTACGGTAGTCAAGGACATGCACATGCATTAAATTTAAAAGATAGTGGCGTCAAAGAAGTTGTAGTTGCTTTAAGAGATGGATCTACCAGTAAAGTAAAAGCAGAATCTAAAGGTTTAAAAGTTATGAATTTATCAGATGCGGCGGAGTGGGCAGATGTTGCAATGATATTAACTCCGGATGAATTACAAGCAACAATTTATAAAAATCATATTGAGCAAAGGATTAAAGAAGGAACTTCTTTGGCTTTTGCTCATGGTTTAAATATTCACTACAAGTTAATTCAGGCTAGAAAAGATTTAGATGTTTTTATGGTTGCTCCAAAAGGACCTGGACATTTAGTTAGAAGCGAATATGAAAAAGGTGGTGGTGTTCCTTGTTTGATGGCAGTTCATCAGAACAGCTCTGGAAACGCAAGAGAACTAGCACTATCTTATGCTTGTAATATTGGAGGAGGTAAATCGGGAGTTATTGAAACAACATTTAAGGATGAATGTGAAACAGATTTATTCGGCGAACAATCAGTTTTATGTGGTGGTTTAGTAGAATTAATTAAAAATGGTTATGAAACTTTAATTGAAGCAGGATATGATCCTGAAATGGCATACTTTGAATGTTTGCATGAAGTAAAATTAATTGTCGATTTAATTTATGAAGGTGGAATTGCCAATATGAATTATTCAATATCCAATACTGCAGAATATGGTGAATACGTATCTGGTAAAAAAATTATCAATAAAGAAGAAACAAAGAAAAGAATGAAAGAAGTTTTGTCAGATATTCAATCAGGTAAATTTACTAAAGAGTGGATGGATGAGTGTAAAAATGGACAAAAAAACTTCTTAAAAATGAGAAAAGAATTAGCAGATCATTCAATTGAAAAAGTTGGTACCAAGCTTAGGGAGATGATGCCATGGATAGGTAAGAAGAAACTGATTGATAGCGACAAGAAATAGAATTAATTGTTTATTTTGGTTTATAATCCGTATTTTATTTTGCAATCCAAGCGAGAAACAGTATTATGCCTAGGCTGAAAATTTAACAAAATGGTTGATAAAAATAGAGTTTACATATTCGATACTACTATGCGTGACGGCGAACAATCGCCTGGGGCATCAATGAGTTTAGAAGAAAAAATTCAAATCTCAAGAGTATTTGATGATCTTGGAATTGATATTATTGAAGCTGGGTTTCCAATTGCATCACCTGGAGATTTTGAAGCAGTAAACGAGATAAGCAAAGTATTAAAAAAATCTATTCCTTGTGGTTTATCAAGACATTCCAAAAAAGACATTGACAGATGTTATGAAGCACTAAAATTAGCGCCAAGATTTAGAATTCACACATTTATTTCAACTAGTCCACTTCATATGAAGCACAAATTAAATAAATCAACTGAAGAAGTGATTGAGTCAGTCAAAGAACATGTAACATATGCAAGAAGATTTACCGATGATGTAGAATGGTCGTGTGAGGATGGAACTAGAACTGATATGGATTTTATGTGTAAGACAGTTGAACTTGCAATTAAATCTGGAGCCAAAACAATAAATATTCCAGATACAGTAGGATATACAGCACCAACTGAGTTTACAAAAATTATTCAAACATTATTAAATAAAGTACCAAATATTGATAAAGCAATTCTATCTGTTCACTGTCACAACGATTTAGGTTTAGCTGTTGCAAACTCACTTGCTGGAGTACAAGCGGGCGCTAGACAAATTGAATGCACAATAAATGGAATTGGTGAAAGGGCTGGAAATGCAGCACTTGAGGAAGTTGTTATGGCCATGAGAACAAGAAATGATCTAATGCCTTATTCAACAGGCATAAATACAACATTAATAAGCAAAGCATCAAAAGTAGTTTCTAATGCAACAGGTTTTCCTGTCCAATTTAATAAAGCAATTGTAGGCAAAAATGCATTTGCACATGAAGCTGGAATACATCAGGATGGAATGCTAAAAAATAGAAATACTTATGAAATCATGACACCAGAAAGTGTTGGAGTTAAACAAACATCATTAATTATGGGAAAACACTCTGGAAGACATGCGTTTAAGGATAAATTAAATAGTTTGGGTTATGTTGATGTAACAGACGATGTAATTGAAAATGCTTTTGGAAAATTCAAAGTTTTAGCAGACAAGAAAAAACATATATACGATGAAGATATTGTTGCTTTAGTTGACGATAGTTTAATTAAAGAAGATAATGTAATTATTCTTAAATCTCTGAAAGTTTTTGCTGGAACTGGAGAACCTCAAAGAGCTGAAATGACTTTGGAAGTTTATGGAGATATTAAAAAAGCAAACGAAACAGGAGATGGACCTGTAGATGCAATATTTAAATGTATCAAAAAGTTGTATCCACATGATGTTAGTTTACAACTTTACCAAGTACATGCAGTAACAGAAGGAACTGATGCGCAAGCTACAGTGAGCGTTAAAATTGAAGAAGAAGGAAAAACTACTGTTGGTCAAGCAGCAGATACGGATACTTTGGTTGCATCAGCAAATGCTTACATCAACGCATTGAATAAAATGATATTAAAAAGAAAAAGAAATTTTGCGCCTGATAGCATAGAAATAAAACAAAATTTTATAAATAAAAAAATGAAAGGAATATAAAATGGGAATATTTGAAAGTATTACTAAAATTTGGTCACAAGATATGGCGATTGATCTTGGAACAGCAAATACACTTGTTGTGCTTAAGGGACAAGGTGTTGTTTTAAATGAACCATCGGTTGTTGCGGTAGTTGATAATTCTGGCAAAAAATCAGTTTTAGCTGTTGGAGATGAGGCAAAAACTATGCTTGGCAGAACCCCAGGAAATATACAAGCAATAAGACCTTTAAAAGATGGAGTGATTGCAGATTTTATTGTAACTGAAGAAATGATCAAACATTTCATAAAAAAAGTTCATAAAAAATCAATGGCGAATCCAAGAATATTAATATGTGTTCCAACTGGTTCAACTCCTGTTGAGAGAAAAGCAATTCAAGACAGCGCATTAGCGGCAGGAGCAAGAAAAGTTCAATTAATTGAAGAACCAATCGCAGCTGCAATAGGTGCTGGTTTGCCTATTGCTGAAGCAACTGGTTCAATGGTTGTTGATGTTGGTGGTGGAACAACTGAAATAGCTATTATGTCTTTAGGAGGGGTTGTTTATTCTAATTCTCTTAGAATTGCCGGAGATGCAATGGACCATGCAATACAAGATTATATGAGAGGGGAATATAATCTAATGATTGGGGACAGTACAGCTGAAAAAATTAAAAAAGAAATAGGAACTGCAATTCCAGCCAGCAATAATATTTATGCTTGCAAGGGAAGAGATATTAGATCAGGAACTCCAAAAGAAGTTAATATTTCTGAAAACGATACTTCTGAAGCTTTAAACCCAATTATAAAGGAAATTGTTAAAGGTATTAAGGATGCATTGGAAAATACTCCACCTGAATTATCTGCCGACCTAGTAGATATGGGCATGACCTTAACTGGTGGTGGAGCACTTTTAAAAAATATAGACAAAAGGTTTTCTAAAGAAACAGGACTACCTGTGATTATTGCAGACGATCCTTTAGCTTGCGTTGCAATTGGAACCGGTTTAGCTTTGGAACGAAGAGAAACATTTTCTAGCATGTTTTCTGAGTATTAATAAAAAATAATGTCTGCGAATAGAGATGATTTAGTAATTGCTATTCGATCAGCTCTTTTAAAAAAAGGCAATAGGCAGAAGTTTTCACTTTTTACATTGTTAATTGTTTCATGTTTTGTACTTTCTTTAGAGTACTTTAAATCAGGTCCAATAGATAAATTTAGATCAATCACTAAAGATATAATTTATAGAGGATCTTACATTGTTTCGACTCCTTTCAAGTTCATAGACAATAATTATGCTAAAATTCAAGATCATATAAATATGTATGACGAGTACAAATTATTAAAAGAAAAAAAATTTGTTATTTCTAGTTTAGAAACTGATTTGAAATTTCTTAAATCAGAAAATAAAAAATTAAGAAGCTTAATAAAGGAAGAACATTTATTAGAAGGCGAATACATAATCACAAAGGTTTTAATTGACAAAGAGAGTCCATATTTAAAATCAATTATTATCAACAAAGGATTCGAAGCAGGTATTAAAAAAGGAATGGCTGTATTAGATAGATCATATATGGTTGGTAAAGTAATAGAGACGAATTATTTATCATCACGAATTTTGTTGATCAATGATTTAAATAGTAAAATTCCAGTAATTGTTGAGCCCAGTAATACAAAAGCTATATTAAATGGCTCTGGATCAAATTACGGTATACTCGAGTATTTACCAAAAAATAACGTAGTAGATATTGGACACGTTGTTTACAGTTCTGGTTCTGATGGTATTTTTTTACCAGGTATTCCAATTGGCAATGTAGAAATAATTAATGATATAAAAAAAGTTAAGTTTTTTTCAAACTTAACCCAGCTCGATTTTGTAAAAATTAGGTACATAAAACGAGGTCAAAACTAAATGCCACAGAAAGGTAAAAAATATTTCACATTAATTATTAATAGTTTTCCAGTTTTATTGTTATTTATTTTGGTTTTTACAGGTTTTGATTTATCAATAATTTATTATGATATAAATATTTCATTTAATCTCATTTATATATTGATTTTTTTTTGGGTCTTAAAAAAACCAGAAACAATTGGTTTTGGTTTAATTTTTCTATCAGGTATTATCAATGACGTTATTTTAAATTATCCTATCGGCATATCTTCAGTTAACTATTTGTTTATTTGTGGATTTGCTTCTTTTTTTAGAGACAGAACCTTAACACCCAATCTGTTATATGATTGGGCATTTTTTTTCTTAACAATTTTAATAGTAAATTCTATAAATTATATTCTACTAACTCTAATTTTTGATTCAAATATTAGCTATCAAACTTTAATATCCAATACTTTTTTTACTACTTTAGCCTACCCAGTTTTTGCAAATATATTTAATAAAATTAACATTTACAACTTAAAAGAAGGAAATGCTTAATCTAAAAGATACTCGTTCATTAGTTAACAAAAATCAGATAATTACCAGAAGAGTATTTTTACTAGCGGCTGCTAAATTTATTTTATTTACAGGAATTACTTACAGATTATTTAATTTACAAATTTCTAATAGAGAAAAATATATTTTCTTATCAGATAAAAATAGATTACGACAATGGAAAACACCTCCTCAAAGAGGAATAATTACGGATTATTTTAATAATGTGATTGCAGAAAATAATCGAGTTTTTCAATTACACGTCAATTTAGAAGAAGTAAAAGATTTTAATAACTTGTTTGTAAGATTAAAAAATATTTTAAACTTAAATAATAATGATTTACGAAATATTAATAAAAAAATAAACAAACTTAAAGCATGGGATACTATTGTTGTTTCAGATAATTTAACATGGGAGCAATTTTCAAAACTAAACTTATATTTACATGAGCTTCAAGGAGTAGAACCAGTTTTATCAACTGCCAGATATTATCCCTACGAAAAAGATTTTGTTCATGTTGTCGGATATGTCGGCGAAGCCAACTTTGAAGATATTGAGTTAGATGAAAAAATTAAGTTAAATTATGTTCCTGGATTAAAAGTAGGAAAAATAGGACTCGAAAAATCTTTAGAAAAAGAATTGATTGGAAATTATGGTATCAAAAAATATGAAGTTAATGCTTATGGAAAAAGAATAAGTCAGATAGATCAAATCGAAAGTATTCAAGGAAAAAAAATAACAACCACCATTGATCTTGAGTGTCAACAATTTGCCCAAAAACTTTTAAAACACAAAAGTGGATCGATTTGTGCAATGGATATTTATACGGGTGAAATAATTGCAATGGCATCATCACCAACATATGACCCAAATAAATTTACTCATGGAATCAGTATCAAAGATTGGAAAGAAATAACAACCAATACTCTAAAACCATTAATAAATAAATCTGTAGCCGGATTATATTCTCCAGGCTCAACTATAAAACCGCTCGTGGCTCTTACAGCATTGGAATACGATATTATAAATTCCAACATGAAAATTAAATGTAAGGGACATATTGAGCTATATGGTCAAAAATATCATTGTTGGAAAGAAAAAGGACATGGGTTTATGTCTCTTAGAAATGCAATTAAGCAATCATGCGATGTATATTTTTATGAAGTTGCAAGATTGCTTGGAGTAGATCGACTTTCTATTATGGCTAAAAGATATGGTCTTGGGTCAAAAGTATTAGGAGATATATATATTGATGAAAAAAAAGGAATTTTTCCATCAACAAAATGGAAAAAAGAAAACTTAGAACTTTCGTGGTACTTAGGAGAAACTATTATAACTGGTATCGGACAAGGGTATATTCAGTCTACACCCTTACAACTTTGTTTAATGACAGCTCAAATTGCAAATGGCGGTTATAAAATAAAACCTCACATTATATTAGATAAAAATTTAGAATATGAAACTATCCGTTTAAAAATAAAATCAGATCTAGAAAAATATGAACTTTCTTTAAATCCAAAACAATTAATAGAGTCCAACAAAGGCATATTGCAAGAACAAAATATTGAGTTTTACAAACCCATGTACAGAAATCCTGAAAATGTGAAATTTGTTTTAGAAGCAATGTTTGCTTCTACAAATGAGTTTTATGGAACGTCCTTTAATTCAAGACACGAAGACGAAAAATATCAATTTGCAGGAAAAACAGGAACTTCGCAGGTTAGAAGAATTACAGAATCTGAAAGAGAGGCTGATTTAAAAATAAGCCAAATTGAATATAAAAATCGAGACCATGCATTATATGTTGCTTTTGCGCCATATAAAGATCCAAGATATTCTATAAGTGTTTTAATTGAACATGGTGGTTCAGGAAGCAAAGTAGCAGCACCTTTAGCAAAAAAACTAATTAAAAAAATAATTGATCGTCATGAATTAAGAGAAATAAAAAGAATAAAGGATGCAAGTTTAGCATAATGCTTAAAGAAAGATTATATACTTCACAATATTCATTTTTTAATAAATTAAAATCAATTGATTATTTTATTGTATTTTTGATTCTAGTTCTTGCTGCAATTAGTTTTGTGGTCATGTATTCCACCGATGGTGGAAAAATTGCATACCATACAAAAAATCATATCATGAGATTTTCTGTTTTCTTTGCATTGTTTTTATTTTTATCTTTTGTACGCATAAAATTTTGGTTTTCATATTCTTACATATTTTATCTAATAATATTAACGATGTTGGTGATGGTACATTATTTTGGTATAACTGCATCAGGATCTCAAAGATGGATAAGTCTTTATTTTATAAATATTCAACCTTCTGAGTTAATGAAAATCTCAATTATAATATGTTTGGCCAGATACTATCATCGTATGCAAAGCGCGGATGTTCAAAATATCAAGAGCATTCTTATACCTTTGTTACTTTTAATTGTTCCTTGCATTTTTGTAATTGTACAACCTGATCTTGGAACTGCAATATTAATTGCTATAAGCGGAATTTTTGTAATGTGGATCGCAGGATTAAACATAAGATATTTTATTTACACTGGAATGGCGATTCTTATATCTGCTCCTTTCGTAATATCGTTTTTAAAACCTTATCAAAAACTTAGAATATTAACTTTTTTTAATCCAGAAAGAGACCCGTTAGGAGCAGGTTACCAAATAATCCAATCTAAAATAGCAATAGGTTCAGGAGGTTTTTTTGGAAAAGGATTTTTGAAAGGCACTCAAAGCTATCTTGAGTTTTTACCTGAAAAGCATACAGATTTTATATTCACTCTTTATGCAGAGGAGTTTGGTTTTATAGGTTGTTTGTTTTTGCTCTTAATATATTTAATTTTAACTTATAGGATTGTAAGAATAGGTTTTTTGTCAAAAAGTTTTTTTGCAAAGCTTTACTGTTTTGGGTTTTCTGCCGCAATTTCTACATACATATTTGTGAACATGTCTATGGTTCTTGGAATGCTTCCAACTGTAGGCTCTCCACTTCCAATTTTATCTTATGGAGGCTCATCTATGTTGACAGTCATGATTGGATTTGCCATTGCTATGAGTTGTAAAATCTATAGCAATGACCAATTATCTTTATAATCAAAAAAGAGAGAATTTATCTTTCAATATAATATTTGTTATAATCTAATACCGCGCTCATATATCATATATTATATATCTTACTTAATCTTATAGTTGTGACATGGAAGAAAAAAAACTGAAAATTGGTGTCATAGGTGCCGGTATTCAAGGTGTATGTAGTGCGCTATTTTTACAAAAAAAAGGTTTTCAAGTTATATTATTTGATAGAGATGAACCTGCTGGAAATTCGGCCACATATGGTAATGCAGGTCATTTTTCACCTTATGGTTCAGTTCCTCTAAATCGTACAGATGTTTTAACAGATGTTCCTGCAATGCTCTTAAGTTCAAGAGGGCCTTTGTCATTAAAATGGAATTATGTACCCAAAATGATTCCTTGGTTTTTAAAATTTATTATGAATTGCACAAAAAAAAGTATGATGCACACAGCTCAAAACATGCATCAAATTTTAAATATTGCTCTTCCTGCATTTGACGAACTTTTTGAAGAAGTCGATATCAGTGGTTTAGTCGAAAATAAAGGAATAATGTATATCTGGAATGATCAAAATTTAAAAAGTCGCAAGCTTGAAATTAATATTAGAAAAGAGCTTGGAGTTGAACAACAAATATTGTCACCTAAAGAAATTCATGATCTAGAGCCAAACATAAAACCTATTTATCATGGCGGCGTTTTCTATAATTATGCCAGACATGCAAGAAATCCAAAAAAAATATTAATCAGATTACTTGAAAATTTTATTCAAAAAGGAGGAAAATTTTTAAAACTAAATATTCAAGATTTAAATTTTGATAATGAAAAACCAGTTATTTGCTCAGAAGCACAAAGATTTATTTTTGACAAATTAGTGATTGCTTGTGGAGCATTTTCAAAAAAATTAACTGATAAACTTCACGAAAATATTCCTTTAGAAACTGAACGAGGGTATCATGTCCATTTTAAAGGATGTGATTATTTAATTTCTAGACCTGTGGTTTATTCTAATCGTGCTTTTGGAATGACTCCTATGGAACAAGGATTGCGTGTGGTCGGAACAGTTGAATTTGGTGGATTAAAGAATACTCTTTCAAAATCAAGAATAAAAAATTTAATTGATAATGCAAAAGATTTATTAGATGGTCTTCCAGATCATGAAGATGAATGGTTGGGATTTAGACCAAGCTTACCTGATTTTTTACCTGTAATTGGACCTTCAAAAAATTATAAAAATGTATTCTACTCTTTTGGACATAATCATTTGGGATGGACTTTAGGAGCTATATCTGGGAAGATAATATCTAAAATGATTTCTAACGAAAACACAAATTTAGATTTGCAGCCGTATAGTTCTACAAGATTCTAATAGTTCAGTGAAAAATAAAAATAATTTAGCTTACGTCCTATTAATTTTAACAACACTTTTTTGGTCTGGAAATTTTATTGTTGGTAAAGCAGCAAGTATTTATGAAATTCCACCATTTTCTCTAAATTTTTATAGATGGTTATTTGCTTGGTTGATTCTACTTCCATTCACTTTTAAAGAAATAATTATTAATAAAGATTATATATTAAATAACAAATATTTTTTCATAATTTTAGGAATTACAAGCATTACAATTTTTAATTCAATTGTTTATTATTCTTTAAATTTTACACAAGTGATCAGTGGAGTTTTGATGATATCAACAATTCCAGTGATGATTATTTTTTTTTCATCCTTGTTCAATATTGAAAAAACAAATATTTTTCAAATTATTGGAGTTGCATTATCGTTAATTGGCGTAATTTTTATTATTACAAAAGCGGATTTAGGACTACTTATGAATTTAGATTTTAATAAAGGAGATTTAACAATGGTTGTTGCCATGTTTTCTTGGGCAACTTATTCAACTCTTTTAAAGAAAAAAACTTACCAGTTAACACAAATTTCTCTTCTTCAAGTAATTATTACTTTTGGATTGATATTTTTAATCCCTATTTATTTTATTGAAATGAATATGGGCTATTTGATTAAATTAGAAAAACCATTTTATTTAACATTAACATATGTTGTTATTTTTCCAGGGCTTGCTTCATTCTTTTTTTGGATTAAAGGTATAGCTATAATAGGAGCAAACCGTGCAGGAGTTTTTCTTCATTTGATGCCAATTTTTGGTGCCGTGATGGCCATAATAATATTCGATGAAAAGTTTATGTTTTATCATTTTTTAGGCGCAGTGTTCATTGTCATTGGTATAATATTATCTAACAAAAAAACTGCAAATGCTTAAAATTGCAATTTTAGATGACTATCAAAATGTTTCACAAGAATTTCTGGATCTAAAAAAGCTTTCGGCTACTTATGAAATAAAAGTATTCAACGAACCATTTAAAGATGAAAAAGATACCATCAAACAACTAAAAGATTTTGAAGCATTGCTTATAATGAGAGAGAGAACAAAAATAACAGAAAATATAATTAATAGTCTTAATAAACTTAAGTATTTGATTACGAGCGGCATGCGGAATAAAGCAATACATCTTGAATCGGCAAAAAAAAGAAAAATTATTGTTACAGGTACTGAAATTAATATCAACCCTACAAGCGAATTAACTTGGGCTTTAATTTTAGGATTAGCACGAAATATCAAGACTGAAATAGATAATATTTTTCAAGGTTACTGGCAAACAACAGTCGGCATTGAGTTAAAAGGAAAAATTCTTGGGTTAATCGGATTAGGTAGAGTCGGTTCTCAAGTGGCAAAAATTGGAAAAGCATTTGGAATGGAAGTAATAGCATGGAGCGAAAACTTAAATTTAGATAGATGTAAAGAGTTAGATGTTTTGCCATCTAACAAAGAAGATTTATTACAAAATTCTGATTTTATTTCAATACATGTTCAAGGAGGAGAAAGATATCAAAATTTAATTCAATTAAAAGAATTTGATATGATGAAAAACACTGCTTATTTAATTAACACTTCAAGAGGAACAATAGTTAATGAAGATGATTTAATTATTGCTCTTTCAACAAATATAATAGCAGGCGCTGGAATTGATGTTTATGAAAAAGAACCTTTGCCAGCAAATCATAAACTAAGATTTATTCCGAACGCACTTTTATTACCACATATTGGATATGTAACAGCTGAAAATTATTCAATTTTTTATACTCAAATGGTAGAAAATTTAGAAGCTTGTGTTGCAGGAAAACCAATTCGAGTTATTAAATAGTTTTATGAAAAAAAATAATCCAAATTTAACAGCTGAACAAAAATCAGTTTTATTTGAAGAAGGTACTGAATCACCGAGATCAAGCAAATTAAATCATGAAACACGCAAAGGAAGTTTTCATTGTGCAAATTGTGGAGCAAAACTATTTGAATCTAATACTAAATATGAAAGTGGGTCAGGTTGGCCATCTTTTTTTCAATCGTTACCCGATGTATTTGAAACAAAAACAGATCATCTTTTGGGGTACGCTAGGACAGAATATCATTGCAAGAATTGCGGAGGTCATCATGGACATATTTTTGCCGATGGTCCAAAACCTACAGGTAAAAGATACTGTAATAATGGTATTTGTTTAGTTTTTAAAAAAAAAATTGACTTGTAATTATTTAAATATATTAAGCAATTCACCTTTTTTCTCTAAGTCTCTCAATTCTTCGTAACCACCAACATGGTAATCATCAAAAAATATTTGTGGAATAGTTTTTCTGCCATTTGATTTTTTTAACATTTCATCTTTTTTACCTTCTTCAATAGTAATGTTAATCTCTTTATAGGGTATATTATTTCTATTTAATAATCTTTTTGCAGCATCACAGAATGCACACATTGGCCCCATGTAAACAGTTATATTTTTCATAATTTATATATAATCACTTTTTACAATTTTTCTTCCATATAATTTATAACCTTAATCTCAGAATTTTGTTTTTTTGATAACCTTAAAAATTACCTTATTTACCCAATCACTTAAATGACCCATTCTAGTCTATTAGGATCGAACTAGGAATTTTTGACGCGGTTAAAGAGACCAATGTTTTTCATTATAATTTCAGCAAATTCTAAAAAAATGATTAATGCAATTTTTTTTGGGTATGATAATATGTAGTTTAGATAGTCCTATCTAGCCATCTTTAGCTCCCGGTTTTTTAGGGCTATCTCTAAAAAATGCTTCCCTTAGAATATTTTCTTTATTTACAAATTATACTTTTTTTATTCATTACTCCTGGCACTCCAAGAATTGTCATTATTTCCTATTCAATGACCTACGGTGTTAAAAATTGTGTATGGACTGCTCTAGGAGATATAACTGCAAATTTTATTCAAGGAACTCTTGTTATATTTGTAATAGGATCTTTTTTTTCAGATAATCCAAGTTTTCTTAATACATTTAAATGGATTGGAATTATTTATTTAGTGTACTTAGCTTATGATCTTTATAAAAGCAAACCAAAAAATATTAATTCAAATCAACACCAAGGAAAAAGTATTTTTTCTTTTTTTAAAGATGGTTTTTTAGTTGCAGGAACAAGCCCTAAAGCATGGATGTTCTTTCCATTAATATTTCCACAGTTTATTGATTTTAATTCAAATTACATTGTTCAATTTTTTATTTTAATCATAACTTATATGGTTTTAGATTTTACATCTTTGATTGGCTATGCTGTTCTTGCAAACAAATTAATTGTTTGGATAAAAGCAAATCCAAAAGTAATTAATACAATTTCAGCGTGTGCTCTATTAATTATTGCAGTGATAATTGCAATTACGCAAAAATATTAAATATTTGACTTAATATCAAATGCAAAAATTGCATATTGTATTATTCAATAATTAATAGTTTAATTAACAAATAATTAATTAAAGAAGGGAAATAAATGAAGATAAAAAACATAATTATTACATTTGTTTCTGCAATCGCACTTATAATATCTACATCGACAATTTCATTTGCAAAAGTTGTTGGAGATAAAATTATTTTAGGTGCAGCTGTTTCTTTGACTGGAAAGTATTCTACTAACGGAAAACATACTAAAAACGGATATAACTTAGCCGTTGAAAGAATTAACAGTATGGGTGGCATTAAAGTTGGTGGAAAAACATACAAATTTGACATTATTTATTACGATGATGAATCAAATTCTGGTAGAGCGGCACAACTTGCAGAAAGATTAATCAAACAAGACGGCGTTCACTATATGCTTGGACCATACAGTTCGGGTTTAACAAAAGCTATGGCTCCAGTAACTGAGGAAAATAAAATTCCTATGGTGGAAGCAAATGGCGCTTCTAGATCATTGTTTACAAAAGGATATAAATATTTATTTGCGGTGCTTTCACCTGCAAACCAATATCTTGAAGTAGCTATAGATTTAGCAGTTGAAAAAAATGGTGGTAAACCAGTTAATATTGCTATGGCATTTGAACAAGATGCTTTTTCTCAAG
>Ga0187833_10001979_pt1 | contig 22615 bp, 22 predicted proteins | sample ETNtaG_37_FD_167968 | JGI IMG/M metagenome (GOLD analysis project Ga0187833, IMG submission 167968) | Marine microbial and viral communities from oxygen minimum zone, Eastern Pacific Ocean - ETNP2014_SV_400_PacBio MetaG (Illumina Assembly) | ecosystem: Environmental > Aquatic > Marine > Hypoxic...
GACAACAAGAGGGATTTCTTGAGGTTGCATAGGCTGGAAAGCATACTTTGTAACTGGTGTAACGATACCGACGGTATCGCATTCCTGAAAGGAGTCCTTCCCGATAGTAGGAGTAGCAACCTGGCCTGTTATTGCAATTATTGGAGAGGAGTCAGCGAATGCAGTAGCTATTCCAGTTACTAGATTTGTAGCTCCAGGACCGGATGTAGCAATACATACTCCAGGCCTACCACTAGCACGGGCATATCCATCAGCCATGTGTGCTGCTGATTGTTCATGTCTCGCAAGAATATGTCGGATTTCACTATCCAAGAAAGCATCATAAACAGGCATTATGGCCCCACCGGGTAGACCAAAAACTACTCTAGTACCTTCATTCCATAACCCTTCTAAGAGGGCGTGACTACCAGACATTTTTGACATATTTTAACCTCTCACTCAAATTTTTTATGACCCACATACACACAAATGATTTTTTTTGTGGTAGGGGCTTAAATAAGCACGGATAGAGACAACACTGGAACATCGTTTACTACCAGAAGAGTTAATCCTAATCGACTGGTAAGAGTTTCTAGTATGCTCATCATTTGCATGAAATTTCAAACTTGTTTATGTTTATAAGTTTTTTGTGTATTTGGGGGATATCATAAAATAAATTTGAGTATTAGTTAAAATATTAACTATGTACTAATCAAAACAAATACATTTTTTTGTAAGTTAAACTACAATCAAATTATAAAGCATAGTAAAATGGAAAGGGATAGGAAGAACAATGCGTAGTGACATGGTTAAGAAAGGGATAGAAAAATCACCTCATCGTAGTCTTCTTCGGGCTGTAGGTCTTAATGACGAAGACTTCGAGAAGCCCTTCATTGGAGTAGCCAATTCATTTGTGGATATAATCCCAGGGCATATTCATCTACAAGAGTTTGGTAAGATAGTTAAGAAGTCAATTCGTGAGGCTGGAGGAGTTCCATTCGAATTCAACACTATTGGTGTCGATGATGGTATTACTATGGGTCATATAGGAATGAGATACTCACTTCCCAGCCGCGAAATAATAGCGGATTCTGTGGAGACTATGGTTGAAGCACACCGCTTTGATGGTCTCGTCTGCATTCCAAATTGTGACAAGATAGTTCCAGGAATGCTTATGGGAGCCATAAGAACTAACGTACCTACAATATTTGTTAGTGGAGGTCCAATGAAAGCGGGAAAAACACCTAGTGGGAAAACTGTAGATTTGATATCTGTTTTTGAAGGTGTAGGAGCATACCAATCAAAAAAAATCTCAAAAGAAGAACTCAATGAACTTGAAAGATATGGATGCCCAGGATGCGGATCATGTTCCGGATTATTTACTGCAAACTCTATGAATTGTCTTTGCGAAGCTCTTGGATTAGCTTTACCTGGAAATGGAACAATTCTTGCTGATACACCTAAACGTGAAGAATTAGCAAAAAAGGCTGGTGAACAGATAATCAGGCTTATTCAGAAAGATGTTAAGCCTCGAGAATTAATAACTCCTGAATCTCTTGATAATGCTTTGGCACTTGATATGGCAATGGGGGGATCCACAAATACTGTTCTTCACCTATTGGCAATAGCCCATGAATCCGATGCAGATTTTATGGTTTCACGGATTAATGATATGATGGAGAAGGTACCTCATATTTGCAAAGTTAGTCCAGCGTCAAATTGGCATATTGAAGATGTGGATAGAGCTGGAGGTGTATCAGCCATTCTTAAAGAGATAAGCCGTAAACCAGAGGTTCTTAACACTCACTCAATGACAGTAACTCTCAAGAGCTTAGGAGAAAATATATCCGATAGCAGAATACTGGATGAAGAAGTAATCAGAAAACTCGAAAATCCTTACAGTACAGATGGAGGATTAATTGCCTTATACGGTAACTTAGCACCAGAAGGAGCACTTCTGAAAATAGGAGCAGTTGATCCAGACATAAAATATTTTGAGGGACCGGCTGTAATATTTGATTCCCAAGAAGAAGCTGGAGAGAAGATATCTAAGAACAAAGTCAAATCCGGAGAGGTGGTTGTGATAAGGTATGAAGGCCCTAGAGGGGGACCAGGTATGCCTGAAATGCTAGCTCCAACGGCTGCACTAAATGGAATGGGATTGGGAAGAAAAGTAGCGTTGATTACAGACGGACGGTTTTCTGGTGGCACTAGAGGGATAAGTATTGGACATATATCTCCAGAAGCAGCGGATGGTGGACCTATAGCCCTTTTGGAGGAAGGAGATCCAGTTCAGATTGACCTTAAAAAACGAGAACTGAATGTCATTCTTGATGAAGATAACCTCGAGAAGCGACGAAGAAAATGGAAACCTATTGAGCCAAAGGTTAAAAGTGGATATCTTTTAAGGTATGCAAAGATGGTTACTTCTGCAAGTTCTGGAGCAGTATTGAAAGCCTAACATTTTTATTATTTAAAATTATACTATGAAAGATGCCTCTTTCACGCAGAAGAGCAATTTATTTAGCTGCAACTGTAGGAGGAGCTGCGATAATTGTAGCAGCAACTGGAGGTAGTTTATACCTCAGCGGGAATACTAATGAATCTACTACAACTACAAGAAAGGTTACCACAATAACCTCATCACAGCAAATTAATCCAAAATCATATCCAAAGAACGCCTATCTTGATGAAGGAAAGAGTCTAGTTAGTGTTGTTCAAGGAACTGGAAATGCAGAGGATGTTCCAAAAATGGTTAGGCGGAGTGTTGAACTCTTGGGTGGCTTGGAAAAAATAGATGTAAGAAATAGAAGTGTTCTAGTGAAGCCAAATATGAATAGCAATAATGCTCATCCTGCGTCTACCAATCCTTTAGTCGTTGGCACTATCGTCGAGATGCTACTAGATGAAGGTGCAGCTAAAGTTACAGTAGGAGATTCATCGAATTTGAACAACAAAACTAGTGATGTTATGCGTGATCAAGGAATAATGAAATCAGTTGAAGATGCAGGAGGAGAAGTGATGTTCCTTGAAGATGAAGAATTTACAACCGTTCAGATTCCTAGAGGTAAATGGTTAACAGAAACACGAATTTCTAAACCAGTAATAGAAGCTGAGAAACTTATCAATCTACCAGTCATTAAAAGTCATAATACAACCAATTACACGATGAGTATGAAGAACTTTGTAGGCATTATCCATGTGGAAAGCAGATTTGATCCGAATTGGAACCCTAGTACAAAGGTTTTTCATGCATGTGGAAATCCAGCCGAGGCAGCTGCTGAATTGAATGTCTTAGTAAATCCTGACCTTGTGGTTATGGATGGAACAAAGAGTTTAGTATCTTATGGTAATGGAGATGATTCAGGTGAAGTACGTGATACTAATTTGATTATAGCAAGTGGGGATAGAATTGCAAATGATATTGTGGGATTAAGCGTCATAAAGAGCTACGGAATGTGGCCTGAGGTTGTGGATAAAGAGGTTTGGGATCAGCCCACAATTAGAAGAGCTCGCGAATTGAGTTTAGGTAGAGATAAAGAAGATATTAAGATAATAGGAGAATCACTAGCAGGAGAAGAAAAACTCGACGAATTGATACAAACAATTTACGATCTGACTGGAGTTTCCCGTGAATAAATTATAAAAAGAGTTAAATCCGTACAGGTTTGAGAACTTCGTGAGGGGTCAAAGATAGGGAAAAGAAAGGTCCTTAATGAAGCAGACTTGAAGAAGCTTACGCTTCCTGAAGAAGGCGAACTTATTGGACGAGTTTTGAAGATGTCTGGTGGAGAGCATCTTATAGTGCAATGCACAGATGGAAAGACAAGAATGGCGAGAATAAGGGGTAAGATGAAGAGACGTATGTGGGTTAGAGAACACGATATAGTTATGGTAGCCCCTTGGGACTTTAAGGATGATCGAGCAGATGTTGTCTGGAGATATACTGTTTCTCAAGTAGAATATTTACGAGAAAAGAATTACTTGCCAGACGGATTATAAACAGATATAAATTAGATATATTTATTTCTAGAAAATATTGAGAAAAGGTTTTTTAATAGATAATAATATGTGGGGTTAGGGAAGTATATGATACTTCAAGCGCTTTCAAATGTGTTCTATACGCCAAATGTATGGCAAAATCGATTCGTGGATGAAATAGGATTACTAATAGTTGCTGCGGGAGTAGTAGCGGTAACTGTTCATTTCGTTGTTAGACACATAAGACCTCCAATCAAGGAGTCACATTGATATTGAGTGGTCAGACAGTACAACGATACGACTCGGTACAAAGGATTTACCATTGGGTGAATCTTGGAGCATTATTAGTGCTATTATGGACTGGCCTCACAATATATGACTTGAATATTTTTGGAACAAGACCGTTCTCCGCATTTGCTGCTGCTCTCATTGGTGATGTCTTTACACCATTAATGTTTGGTTTACATAGATACGCAGCATTTGCACTTCTAGGCGGACTTATTATACACATCATTTATGATACAGGAATTAAAGGAATCTTTTGGAGTGAATTACCTTCAAAGGCGGACTTACGAGCACAAAACATCTTAGCTAAGAATTTCCTGGGAATTTCAAAAGAATATGTAAAGTTTCCCAAGTTCAATATTGGACAAAAGATGTTACACATTGGATTTGCTATTGTAATTGTGCTGATAGGTGCAACAGGATTTATGATGAGCGCCAACTATCGATTTTTAGTTCCTATATGGTGGTTGCCTCTAGATTTTGATTTTATATTATTCTGGGCGAGGGTTGCTCATGACGTGCTTACATTTGTCTTAATTACTCTTGTAGTTATGCACTTTTACTTTGGAGTGAGGCGAGAGAATATACCTACTTTCAAAAGTATGTTATCAGGTAAAGTACCTAAAGAATATCATGAGAAGCATTTCTCTTCAAGTGAGGAACCTGAAATAATTCCAGCACCAAAGGAGGAAGAATGAGATTATGAGTAAAGAATCGGGAAAGATCACTACTTCACGAAGAAAGTTTATTGCAGGAGCAGCAATAATTGGAGGAGTAGCAGCTGTTGAAGCGTCCTCAGCTATTGGGTATTTCAACCATACAACTGAACCTGGAAAGCCACTAAAGTCTAAAGGAGTTATTGTTACAGATGCGGATATTTGTGGAGGATGTAGAAGTTGTCAGGCCGCATGTACAATGTACAATAATGGTGAAGTGCAACCAGCTCTGGCTAGGATACAGATAGTAAAGGACTACTTTTCAGGAGACTTTATACCTAATCCGTGTTCACAATGTGGGTGGCCAGGATGCATGTATTCTTGTCCTACAGGAGCTTTACAAGTAGATACAGGTAATGAAGATGGTTTTCCAGAGCTTCAAGGAAGATTAACAGCTTTACTTTCAGGGAAATTAGCACCTGAAACCACCCCCGGAACCAATGCACGAGTTGTTAATGACAGGGAGTGCATAGGGTGCCAACAATGTTTAGAAGGATGCGCCAAGATTTTTGATATATCAAGGGTTAGATTTAACAGTAAGACACAGATTGCAACTAAATGTCACTTATGTGGTGGCGAACCACAATGTGTAAAATTCTGTCCAGTAGGTGCATTAATGTATGCAAGTACAGAAGAAGGATTAACAACAGGCTATGATGGAAAAGGTAACATTATCTGGATTCCACCTGAAGCAAAAGCTTTACGCGAAGATGAACTTAGAGGCATAATATACTAGCTAACCCCTTCTCCTCATCATAAATACAGTCACTGAAATTAAAACGAAGACAATCAAACCTATCAATAGGTAAACTACATTTTCAAATGCATCCTCGTTTTGAGAGGCAAAGTGTGTAACTGTCGTCGTAGTAGTAATTGTGGTGGTTACAATATCCGATATGTTATCTGACAGACCAATTGCAACCAATGTCCCTGGGACAATATTTTGTTCAGCTAGCCCATAACTTTCTTGCCTTGGGAATGATGTAGCTCCCACTATTGTGAAAAGTTTCTGGTGTCCATCAGAGTCCTTTCCAGTGGTTACACCGGTAACTATTGGAGAACCTAGATGCAATGTATCCATTAGAATACCAGTATCTTTATCGAAAAACCTCATATTTCCATCTGTAAAGCCAGAAAACAGCATTCCACCAGAGATAACCATATGGGCTCTCTGATTACTAAATGGATAGAACCAAGTCCATTTTATTGTTCCTGTAGAAATATCTCTAGCAACAATAGTAACATTGGCAGATAAAGCTGTAATCGGTATAACGCCACTAACTCTCCCTTCCAGTGTTGGAAGGGTAGTGAATTTGAGCTGAGCTAGTGCTGCGTAATGATATACAGTACCAGTTTGTGGATCGAAGGATTGATCTGTACTAAAGGCACCGTTAAAATTACTAGGGATCAAAGTAATTGGAGGTTCTCCATGGTAGAAACTGCGATCAGGCTCCTTAAATTCTATCATATCATACCTACTGAATGGATCGGTAATATGGAAAGTTCTTTTTCCAGGATAGATTTCATCCATAATCTGTATAATATGGATAGGATTTCCAGTTTTTGCGTCTGATACTATCCAATGACCATCTTTGCAACCTTTCACATAGACTTTACCAATAGAAGGGTTTTCAACTAGCATGCCACTCCAATTGCAATCAAAATCATATGGATCACGAGGCTGAGGCTGCTGCCACCATATTCTTATTCCTTCATTCATATCGATAGCCATAATCGTGCTTCCATATAGACGAGGCCCTGTGGTTAAGGAAACATTTGGCCATGGTACTTGTGCACCAGTATTGATGTATAATACCCCCGTTTCTTCATCTATTACTGGCTGACCCCATGAAGCAGTAACACCACTTGAAGAATGTGGAGGCATATTTGGAGCCGGGGCCCAATCCCACTCTAGATTTTCAAAATGATTTTCTGCAACATCAGAACAGGGGATATCTCTAAAGAATCCGACGTTACATTCTTGCAAAGCCCAATCGCGTGAAAGCTCACCTTGAGGTGGAGCATTGAATACTCTCCAGATAATCTCGGTTGTATCCATATCGATTCCCATTGCAACATTCCTACCACTTTCTGTCCAGCCTCCACCCTCAACATGGCTGAGGAGGAAAATGAATTGTCGACCTCTTTCATATGTTCCAATTGAATTCTGTTCAGGTGCAGGATAATATTTGTAGAGATTACCTGGGATATTAGCACAGAGATCGATGATATGAAATTTTTCTGTTCCATTCTTACCGTCCAATCCGTAAAAATCACAAGCAAATCCTTGAAGAAGAAGAGATTCACCACTTTCCCAATATCTGATCCCATGAAGATGAAAGAGTCTTACGTTGGCTGACCAAGGAATCCTTTCCTCAGTTTCTTGGATATTGAGTGTATATTCGTGAGACCAAAGAGGTCTTCCATTACTTCCATTTATAGCATAAGTTTTAAGAAAATTTGTTTGTATATAGACTATTCCATCATTTACTAGTGGGGGGATTGTCACACCCTCTTGCGGATTGATAACATTCATTGCATCTGGAATAAATGATGTACCTTCCAGAGGGAAGAGCCACTTTACCTCTAGCTGGTCCACATTATTCTTGTTTATTTGTGTCTGTGGACTGTAGTTCCAAGCCCAAGAGTTACCATTTACGTACTGCCAATCTTTATCAGAAACAGCTAAAGGTGCGGCTATGACAACATTAAGCATAGATGTACTAATTATTATTGTGAACAAGATAGAAAGAAGAGTCTTCAAAATCAATATACCTGTTATTCTGGATATTTAGATAGGCGAAAAATAGAAAACCTGGACTGCATCCTATCCCTCAAGTTCTTCGTCAATTACTTGTTTAAAGATAGAGTACACTTGTGCACCTACAACCTTAACACCGTTTATGTAAAAGGTAGGAGTCCCTTGGACCCCAGCATCGAATCCATCTTGCATATCCTTCAAGATTTCATCAACATACTTTCCACTTTCTAGACAAAGGTCGAATTGCTCCTCATTCAGACCAAGTAATGAGATATATTTCTTAAACTCAACTGTCGCATTTCCAGAAACCCAATCTTCTTGATTTTCGAATAGTAAATCGTGAAATTCCCAATACTTTTCCTGATCATTTGCACAATTGGCAGCTTCAGCAGCTATTTCCGCATTAGGGTGTATACCTGAGAGAGGAAAGTCACGCAAAACATATTTCACTTTTCCAGTATCTATATAATTCGTCATTATATCTTTGAGAGCATCATCAAAGAAACGTTTACAGAATGGACATTCAAAGTCACTGAACACGATTATTGTTATAGATGCATCTGGAGAACCTAAAAATGGATCATCATCAGCTGATACTCCTTCTACTCTTAGAAAAGATGTTTCGTTATCTTCCTGTTGAGGAGATAAAAGGGTTGAAGGCAGATTGAGCCCTATCAGTAACCCAGTTAGAAGACCGATTACTAGGAATATCACTGCTATAGTTGTTGGTTTGAAGCTGCTTTCCTTGGTTGTTTCGATTCCCAATCATTTTGAATTAGTTTAGATTATTGATAAATCTATTTATTGCTTGAAAACGTTATGATAAAAAAATGATTATTTATTGGAGTACAACTGTCAAGTTTTGGTTCAAAGAAATATTAACAATAGGTATTTCTTAAAGTAAATCTATTTATCTATTCCAAGAGGAAGCACTGATACTGACTTCCCAGGAATGTAGTAATCGATTGAACAAACATTACGCACTTCTAGTATTGATAGTATGTGGAGTTGTAGTGGGAACAATCGGTACAGGTCTCTCCGCAGCTCAACAGCAGGATAGCTATGTGAAACATTTTACTGTGAAAGCGTTTAGATTCGGATTTGATCCTGAGATACTAATTGTGAATCAAGGGGATATTGTGATAATTACAATTGAATCTCTAGATGCAATTCATGGATTCTATATAGAGGATTACGAAGTGAGACAGGATTTCATAACCCCTGGTTCGCCTGAAATAGTATCATTCGTAGCGGATAGAGTAGGCATGTTCAGGATACATTGTTCTACGATATGTGGATCTTTACATCCATTTATGATGGCACAACTTGAAGTCCAGCCTAATCTTCGTTTTATTGGAAGTATTTTAGGTATTTCAGGTTTAACTGTTTCATTCTTTGCGTATATTTGGATGAGGAGAGAAGATTAGATGAAGCAACCATATAAAAAACGTGATCTCCTCAAGAACACGTTAATCAAACGCATAATTCTAAGCAGAAATCTGCAGCCCTTAGCAATAATTTTAGCTTTCGTGCCCTTCATATTCGTTGCAGTTACAGGCATAATAGGAATAAGCTCTGGAGCTAAGAACTTCTCAGTAGTTTTCACTTGGATACTCTGGTCTGTACTACTAGGTCTACTATTGGTGCCGATTCTTGGACGAAGTTGGTGTTTCATGTGCCCAATAGTTTGGCCAGGAGAGTTGATTCAGAGGAAATTATGGAAACGATTTGGTGACTCCAAACTAATGAATGTGCAATGGCCAAAGGTTTTGCAGAATGTCTGGCTCCAGAATTTTATTTTTATTAGCTTTGGTATTTGGATGGTAGTACTTGTAACTCAGCCTTTCGTAACAACAATAGCGGTGGTTACATTAATAATAGGGGCAACCATAATCTTCATTCTCTTTCCGCGAAGAATGTTCTGCCGCTATCTCTGCCCACCTGGTCTCTTTATTGGAGTCTATTCTTCTTATGCGCCTATTGAAGTAAGGGTTAAAGATAGAGATATTTGTCTTACCCCTGCATCAAAGGGTGGATGCAACAAAGAATGCTATACAGGAAGTGAAAAGGGGTATGGTTGTCCTTGGATGGAATTCCCACAAAACATGGTTTCAAATATTGACTGTGGTCTTTGCACTGAATGTTTTAAGACCTGCCCTCGTGACAATATAGCTCTTAATGTCAGACCTTTTGGGGCAGAACTTGAATCAAAAAAAATGCAAAGGAAATCTGATGAGTCATGGAGAGCTATAATTTTATTAGCCTTCCCTTTGATATATACTGCAGTTTTATTTGGTCCATGGGCTTGGATAAAAAGCTGGGGGGATCTTCTGCTTTACACTAATTCAGTGGGGATGATTCAACACCTTTTTTACATAATCTTAATTATAGATATTGTATTAGGAGTTCTTCCAGGATTACACTTACTAGCCTCAAGGACATCTAAACTATTATCAGGTGTAAAAGATATTTCCACGAATGAACTCTTTGTAAATTATGCGTATGCCTATATTCCTTTGGGATTGATGCTTTGGGTGGGATTCAACTTTTCACTCATTATGATGGAGTGGTCCTACATCCCAGTTGTTATCTCTGATCCATTTGGTGTAGGTTGGAATCTTCTGGGAACTACACATCTTCCATGGATGCCAATAGCATTGCCTATCCCGATTGCAGAAACAATCTTTGCATTTTCAGGTGTCTTGTTATCTTTGAAAGTAGGGTATAATTCATTGAGTAGAACATTTATGGATAAAAAGCAGGCAATTAGAGCATTAATTCCATTTGCTATTCTAACAGCAACCATAGCAATTGTGTACTTATGGTTCTATATTTAGGGGATCAGATTGGAAAAACGGATTCAAGTTAAGAAAAGTTGGTTTGAGCGATTAATCAGTATTGTTATGCTGAGCATCATAGTCTTTGCCGCAGTTGGAGTTGTATATTGGAATGAAACATCTCGATTTCCAGTTCTTGGAGGAGAAGGAGATACAAAAGTGTTCTATGTTACAGCCTTAATGTGGGAGTATTATCCCCAAGAAATAAGAGTTCAAGAAGGAGATAACGTAATAATTCACTTATCAAGCATTGATGTTCCACATGGATTTTACATAGAAGCATGGAATATTACGGCAAATGTATCACCTAACCAAACTGAAACTATAGAGTTTAAGGCTGATAAGGTTGGGAACTTTGAGTTCTATTGTATTTTTTATTGCGGTATAGGTCATGCAGACATGAGGGCATATGTTGTGGTTGAGGAAAAAGGATAAGGAGCTTAATTATTCAATAACCCTAACAGCACCTATCATTTGAGGATGAGGAACACAGAACCAAGGATATACTCCTACCTTATCTAAAACGATAGATAATGAAGCCTGGTTTTGTTGTAGTAGTTCAGTATCAAATTCACCGTTATCTGCTGTGGCAGTGTGTCCAACAAGATCTTTGTTAATCCAGATAATCTCACTACCCGCTCTTACAGTCAAATTGTTAGGAAAATACAAGAAATCTTGTATTATCACTATTATTTGACCTGTACCTATGATGTTTAGCCTTAAAGCAACAGTATGTACTAACCCACCACCATTTGCTTCAATTACAATATCAGATAGACCTGCAGGAGCTTCAGAATCTACTTTTACATTCACATTTAGAATTAGATTCTCTTCACTGGAAAGTTGTGCCTCTATGCTTTCTACTAATATATCGACACCTTCAGGTGCTTCTTTAACTCCTACCACTATCTTGGAATCAAATTCTCTTAGAGATGTAAGATTTAGGTTAAATGAAGACGAGTTTCCTTGATAAACTGAGATAATATCAGGTGTAGCACTAATAAGATAATCGGGTGGTTCCGCAAAAGCAAGGTACCCTATAGATATGTTCAACCCTAGAAAAATAACAACGATTACCAGGATTACAGAGTTTTTGTGCATCTAGTAAAGATAGTAATAGATAGGATATATAGATATTCTTTGTTTATCGAACTGAATATATTTGATAATAATTTTTTGTAATTCTTTAAGAGCTATTTAGGAAAACATATATGAAACAACTATTGATGGTTTTTTAATGAAATGGATAAGCTACGGATTTATTTACTTAATTATTGGCATTATAATCATCAATGTATCATCTGTAGCGTTTGGTCAAGAAGTTGTTGAGTTATCAGAAGAAGAAGAAGATAAAGCTATGATTTCTATTACTGGAATCAGCAATGGTACGATTCGTACAGTAGAAATAACTGATAGTTTAGACTTTCCAGTAAAATCTATAGAAATCAGTGCAAAGCAATCAATAGTTCTAGCTGCATTCAGTATTGAAATCATGGATTCTGATCCTATTGGCGTTGAAGAAGTAAAAGGTGTAGTTTATCAGTATTTGACTATTGAAACTGGTCTCTCGATCGACGATGTGTCCTATATCAAGATATATTTTGGGATTCCTCATAGTTGGTTTTCCACGAATGATATTAATAAAACACTTGTCAGACTGATAAGTACTTCGTCTGAAGGAGATTGGGACATCATACTGACGGAGATTAGTGAAGAAACTGCAGATGAAATTATCTTTTCTGCACCACTTGTCAATCTAGATACTAATAATTATGCCCTTGCAGAAATACCTCCATGGGTTGCCACCACAACGCTTACCCAGATTGCAACCAAAACTACAACACTAACGACTGATACAGCGACAGTAACAAACACAGTGGCAGCAAACACAGAAACGGTAACATCAGTTGTCCAAGGAACAAGCACACTTGTATATCTTGCAATTGGGGGAGCAGTAGCCGCAGTTGGAATTTTACTTTTAGTTTCAAGATCAAGGAAACGAAAATAGATATCACTCTTCTTAATGAATCAATTCTGTACATTAACGTTTAATATTACATAGATAGATAACAGATTCAGATTATTTTATCTGTTTTGAGGTGTCTATATCTACGCTTTCTCACAATCATATTTTTTTGTTATATATCCCAAGTTGAGTAATTACTCATTTTTCTTCTTATCTTTTTTATTACTCTTTGAGGAATTCAAATCTAGTTTTCCGTGAGTCATTCCTCTAAAGATTTTCCAGTTGGTAGGAATTAGTACGCTAAAGTAGAAATGCCCTATCATTAAAGCCACAAGGATAAATGTGAATAGATCGTGCAGATATCTGCTGTTTTGGATGTAGAGCCAGCCTTCTAAGGATCCTAAACCTATGTTACGGAGAAAGCTTAGAAATGGTTCCCATATCGTCAGCCCTGTAAATCCTAGAAGAAAGACAGTAATTAATAAACCCAAATGAAAGATCTTCTGCATGGGATGAAGCTTTTGTATTTTTGGATATTTCTGCGATACTACAAAGAAGTTTCGTACAATCGTCAGTAAATTATGAATATCAACTCGAGTAATCCAAAAGTCATTGTATTTGCGTATGATAATTGAGTCATAGATGATGTGAAAGATTGCTAAATCCAGTAATGCGATTGAAATATACCAATGATAGGCAACTAGTATTCTTAGACCCATTTCTCCTATTGCAGGATACACTGCAATGAAATAATCAATTTTGAAGATAATCATGCCTGTTATTAGTAAAGCAAAGAGGAATACTAGAAAGAGCCAATGAACAACAATTTGAATTTTATCGTATCGTTGGACCTGCTGATACCTCATATCCCACCTTTGTCCACGTCTACCAAATACTACTTCTCTTATGAAGTGAATAGCAATACCAAATATTGCAGAAAAAATTATAGATAGTACTAAAAAATCATCAGTACGAAACGGGACACCAGAAACCTGAAATGCCTCCATAAACATAAATCTTGAACAAAGAATCTTTCAGTTATAACTCTTTCATTATTTCTAGGAGAGATATATCTTAAATATATGTCTGTTTCAATATTCTAGTAAAGGTATTAAGATGAAAAGTGGCAATATTTTGCAAGTGGCTGGTATTATCTCTCTGGTAGTGATTATTGGTTTGATAACAATTTCAATTGCTTCATCATTATCGGTGGATGGCACAACTTATAGTTCAGACTCTGAAACTTGTGCTTCTTGTCATATTGAAGTCCCATATGTGGAAGGATACAGAAACTCATCACACAGTAATGGAGATGTCTCGTGTATGGGATGCCATCAATATTCCATTCCATTAAAAGATGCAGATTGTCTAACTTGTCATCAGGATGACTATCTTACAAACAGCACCAAATTTTATTGGGATTGGGCGGGATACCTAGTCACGATTGATCCTCATGTAAGGTCTCATATTCCTTTTAGTTGTACACAATGTCATCTTGACCATAAGTTTCAATTGGGGATTCCAAGAGAGGCTACCGAAAGCCAATGCAGTGAATGCCATATACCTATTCCAGAAGGAGCAAATCTCGACGATTATGAGGATATTAACATGGTTATTGCAGATCCGATCATAGGATAGGTCTTTAGATTATAACTGATATTGATTAGACGAATTTTATTATCATTATTTGCAATTTCTACATAAGTATAACATATTCGTCAAACGAGTATTACCTTTTTTTGCCAATATTTTTTCAATTTTCTGGATCTTCCGATATGGACCCAAAGATTCACCACATTTCTTACAATTAGCGACTGAATCTTTTATCTTAACCTCTGTTATGTTATCAATGATATTTTTAGGAATGAATCTTCTCTTCATATCAAGACAATCTTCAGGGCATATTTTCTCGCATGCACAACAACCTACACATCTTCTATACCAAAAAGTAAGTTCTTCAGATAAATCAACTGGAACCTGCTTTATTGCATTTGCCTGACAGACTCTTGAACAAGCATCACAAAGTGTACAATCATCATTATTGATAGAGATGTCAAAGAAAAGTGATCCTACTTCTTCAAATCTGGTGTCTACCTCGGGAGCTATCTTTGAGAGGGCTGAATTCAATAAGCCCCTTTTAGAGCGCTTATCCAGTTCAGGTTTCTTAGATGATATCTGATTCTGTGATTCAAGAGATTTCTTAAGAAGAATCATTGCATTATCTATTTTGTCGGCTTCAATTAGGTTTGGAGTTGGATAGGTAGTTTTTGCTGCTTTTAGAATCTTGTTAACCAAGATAGACGCACTTTTGGTATAGTTCAAAGTTTGCTTTAGATTACATAGTTCATTTGGGCAGAGTAATAGTGTATTGATCCTAAACGAAGCTGCTATTAGGTACTGTAAAAATCCAAATACTGCTATGCATGGGACCTTTATTACACCCACATCTTTTGGAAGAAAATCTTTCTTTTTTGAGATCTCCTCGATGCCTTGTTGACAGGTAAATAATAGGCGACTTACTGTTTTATCTTTACTTGCAGAAGCTATGTATTCATTGATAGCAATTAGCTGGCTATCCAATAAATCGGGAAGTTGAAGGGCACCTGTTGGACAATCAGAGCAACAAGCTCCACACCTAACACAAGATTTATCGATAATTGTAATACCAGTTTTTTCTTTTACTACAGCTTCATATGGACAAGCATCTAAACAGTGAGTACAGGAGTCAATGAATGGAAGACAAAATCTACTTTGGTAAGCAGGTATATCGGAATATTCTTCCAAAGTTGCTGAGGCTGCCCGGAAAAGGTTCCTTCGTGAAACTGATTCGGATAACTTGAATGGTTTGTGGATGCGTTCGAGAGGGATATCTAAAGCATGGCTAACTTTTAATGCATTGATTTTAACAGTTTGTTTAAAGGCATCATTATTATTTTTGTATACATCGAGTAATCGAATATCTATAACTTGTATAATAGATGGAGGAAAATGTATTTGATCTATTTCCCGATATTTTTTCGTATGTTCGTAGTCTCCATATCCAATTACTAAAAAAAACTTGGCACCACTATTTTTCAATAATTCCGCTAATTTATTTGGAGAAGTACAAATAGATTTGGAGACCACAATATCTGAAGATATATCAGATAAAGAAGATTTTAGTTTTTTGAAATCAATTCCTAGTGACTTGGTATGGGAACAATTATCGATTATTACTTTACAAGAGTTCAGATTATAGTTGGGAATCTCTGATGGCGTCGATTTGTTCATTATCAAAAGTCACCCAACTTTCTACCGAAATAGCTAATCCACGATAAAAGTCTGTATTAGCATATTTTTTAATCTGTTCACACAGAACAAATACCTAAGTTAATATATGTTCTTGGAGAAACTTGTTTTCAGTTTCTAGTAAGGAAATAGATTTCGAAATATCACCTTTTTCCCATTCCTTTGCCTCCATTCTACATAGATTGCTCATAAAGTCTAGTTCAATCCCAATATGGTCGGGTGGCTCACCTTGATAGTCATCATTTAATCCTAAGCCAATATCCCTATAGTATTGGATTACTTTTGACGTTGTGTCGCTAAATACTTGGATGCTTTTTGGATAGTTTTCTTCTAAATTGCTCAGGGTCTACTAGGTTCGAAGATTATTTTACGGCCGGTCTTGATGCTATGTCAGGTATTGAGTTTTCTTTTTCTCGTTAAATGTTTCTTTTACTGAGTAATATTTTATAGTTAGCTCAGTTTGTTGATTTCGAATATCAATGATGCCTTTGTCGTTTCGCCGGCAATAGTGCCAGATATTGTTCCATCTGAATTGAAGAAGAGATAGGTTGGTGTGCCTGGGACACTGAAGTGATTGAACATTTTGATTTCTTGATCAAAGACATGGATAGTTGTTGATTGGTATGTTCTAATAAATTGGGCGGTAGTTCCAACAGTTGCTCCATTTTGTGATCCTGCAATTGTTAAGAACTGTATTGTTGATCCATATTCTTGATACACTTCTTCAACTATGGGTGCCATTGCTTGGCAGTGAGAGCACCAGCTAAGCATAAATTCAAGGACGATAGGTTTGCCTTCAAGGTCTCTAAGCTTGATATTTTCTCCTGTTAATCCTTCTCCAGATACTACAGGTAATGGTAGATCAAAAATATCTTCTGGGGGTATGTTTTCTTCATCGTCAGGTATTGATGCGGGGATGCCATAGAAATATAGCAATGTAATAATTGCTCCAATAACCAGAACTATGGGAATAATTCTTATTCCGTAGTAGTGGAGTGTGTGTTTATCTTTTAAGCGCTTTGTTAGTCTTGTGTTGTATCGAAAATTTTGCTCATATCTTTTGTATCTGCTTACCAATGTTTACATCTAGTTAACTTAAAATGGTATTCAATAAAAAGTTTTTTTAAATAAGTATTTCACGAAAAAACATCTGTTGCAGTGAAATAAAACCTAAATTTAGAAGAAGTGTTGATAGCAAAAACGTGGGTGAGATCCTATCACCCACAAAATGATAACAAATCCTTCCAAACTGCAAATTCGACAGGAAATGCTACCACTTAGACTCTTTTCTTAACGGGTTTAATAATTTATTCATTTTTTCTAATATTAATTGATGATAAAAACCACGATGCGAATAAATGCAAATAGCTTATGGAGTTCTATAAGGTAATGTCCAAAACGCAATTTGGCACGAAAAAAAACTAAATGGTGGTGGGCCAGCCAGGATTCGAACCTGGGACCTACGCCGTGTAAGGGCTTAACCGCTTTAAAGCTGTTGTCCTAACCACTAGACGACTGGCCCACATTCTTTCGTATAAAAAAACGTGATATTTAAATTTGGATTTGTTTTGTTATTACAAAGAGATAAATCGAAACTTGGTCTTAATCTGTCCTGAAAAACTTCAGATAAAGAATAGTAAATAATCATTTATTAGATATTCTTATTCTTTTTTTCCTGTTAAAGTTTTTCTTGATGCTGGAAAGATTTATCTAATAAAAAAAGATTGGTCATTTGATTCTGTTGCGAATCTGTGATTCATGTAATGAAGAGAATTCTGATGATGCCCTAGTTTGCAAAGAATGTGGCGATAAATTACCAGCTAAACAAAGGAAAATTAATGGTAGTTCCAATTTTTATTCTAAAAAAGTTCTGTTAGTAGTTTTTATGATTGTTATTATATTTGTTGGACTATATTTTTCGAATTTTTTTGGCGGAGAAACGACGATCGAGGTTGAGGCGCCAGAGATCTTGATAGAGCGTGTAACCATAAATCAGATGGAGAGAGATTGGTTACTGAATGATACTTGGCAAGTAAGCTCAACAGTGTATTTTAAGATCTTGAACTCTAATACTTTTGAAATCAATATTACAGATATTGAGTTTTCTGTAGATTTGATAGATAATGATATTCCGATGCCAATATATTTTGGTTCTTTTAATGGTGGTATAGTTCCATACGAAGGTTCTCTATCTCTAGGTGAGTCTTTTTGGTTCTTAGCTGAGGATGAAGGTATTGAAGGACTTGAGAGTGATGACTTGCATTTTAATGTAAGTGGAATAGCCTTATTCTTAGTTGAAACTTCATCTTCATATCAAGAAGGCTATATTCAATTTAACAGCGAAGTATGAATTAGCTTTTTTGAACAGTTTTTACTAAAAAGTAGAATACATTAACTCAAATCTTGGTTTTTGGTAACAGATTGGTTAACACCAGATGAAGCTATTGAAAAATATGGTGCAATAACCAATTTAACTGTAGGACCATATGATGGTTTTCTTCAAGTAACATATGGGAAGACCCAATTCATTGATAAGATAATGGACCCAAGGAAAAAAGGAATAACTGTACCACAGGACTTGATCACCACTAAAAAATAAAAGTTCTAAAAATAATAGATGATTAAAGAATTCTATCTTCAAAAGCAGATTTCTCTAGAGTCTTGATCACTGCACTCACAGGATCTTCCATATTTTCAAGTACTTTCTTTGCATGCTCTTGAAGATTTTTTTTATGATTCTTATTTTGTAGAAGTTCGCCAACCATATTGATGATTTGATTTATGCTCTCAAGCCTCACCAGTAACCCTTCTTTGATAAGAAACTGCTCAGTATAAAGCTGTGCTCCTTGAAATGCAGATATAGAAGGCACCCCAAGTAGTGATGCTTCAGCTGTCATTGTACCACCCATGCCAATAAAAACATCTGAAACTGAAAGAAGACCAGCTCCATCTACTGCATGAGTGGCTATATTCACCTTGGAACCATAAGATTTTCTGATGGCTTCAATTTGTGGAGAATATCGCCCTAGCACAAAGATTTCACAATCTGGGAAATTTGCAATCAAAGAATCTAGTAACTTCTTTGAATACGATTTATCTGAGTGAAGGAGATAAGATGCTTGGCTCTCTTCAAGCCTAATGCTAATTGTTTTCTTGGAGACAGTTAATCCGTAATCCTCTTTGTTTGCTGATTCATTAGATCTTCGTTTTAACCATACAGCGGGATCTAATGCATTATACATTACAATTCTGTCCTTATTTATCCCATATTCGCTCCAAGCAGAAGAAGGAATTATTGATGGGGTAAGAAGAATATCAGATAACGGTATTGTTAGCCTACAAACTTTTTCAGAGTGAGGAGAATCGCTAATACAGAAATGTTTTACACCCATCCCGAAAGCAACCCTTGCGCATTCAGGAGAACTGAAAGATATTGCATAATCTATCCCAAGTTTTTTTACATAATCAGAAAGATGCAAAGACCTTTCACTGCTTGCTTTCAACTTCTCGATCAATGATTCTCCTCCATGTCTACCAACAAACGTAAGATCTAAACCTTTCAATGAAGCAAGAAGCTCAACTTCAAGATATTTTCTGGAAGTATTTAGAACTTCATGACCCTTCTCTTTTAAATCCTGAATTAAGGGAATGAAGAATAGTATTTGTTTAGGAGTCAAAATGTCAATCCAGATAATCAATGGACTTCTGTTTTAAAGGGGCTACATAACCGCATTTAATTCTTTGCTCTTTAGTAAGAAAAAAGAAAGTTTTTACACATTTATCTCTTCTACATAATCATTCACAATTGTTGGTCATCCAAGTGGTAATTAACATATAAATTTTCAACATTGGCCAAGCATGTAATGAGTTTATGAGAAACTGTTTTCTACCCCTAATTCTAGCATACCTTACAAGAGAATTGATTTGGCTTTGGGTGGCATAACAGGATTAGCCACTATTGTGGGGCTAAGTACCGAGGGATACAGCTTGGCGTCTGCTCTGATTCAGAATGGAATTGAGACAATAATCGTGGATGAGAATCTTCAAATGGGAATGAAGCTTACTCCAGAGGTTGTATCATCGTACAATGAAGTAAGTAATCTGCTTGAGGGAGATACTTTAGTTGGATTGGAACCTATGCAATCATCAATAAACAGGGCTGATTACATAATATTCACCCCAAAGATTAGAAAGACCGATCAAGAAGCTAAGACAGAAGTTAATACTCGATTTCGAGATGTTGCCAAGAATATCTCTAAGAACACTATAATTATTTTTTGTCTTCCCGTTGGGTTTAATGAGAATAGAGTTAACATATCAGTAATAGAGAAGATGAGTGGACTGCAAGATGGAGAAGACTTTGAATATATTTATGCGCCACTCCAGCCAAGATCTAAAAATGCATTATCATTAGGACCCCAAATAATTGGAGAGAAAACTAAAGAGATATTAAAGAAAGCAGAAATTAAGTTTCCAAAAGCGTCCACCCTAGAAACATCTGAGACACTTTATTTCCGAAATATATTATCTCATTACATTCCTAAAGCACTAGATTTGGAAGTATACAAGAAAATTCCAAATAGAGAGGAACGCTTAAAGATGAAAAAGAATTTGGGAACCAATGAACCAGAGTATCTAGACAATATCACCGAAAGTCTCTTTGATCTAAAATTCGTTGTGGGAACATTGGATCCAGGAGACCCTTCATTGTACCTCACAACAGGAATTTTAAGGAGTATAGAGGGATATGTAAAATATGTTGTAGAGGAGATACGAAATGTAATGAAACAGAATGAGTTGAAGGCAAGCAAAACCAAAGTTACTCTAGCTTGGTCAGTGGATAAGTACGAAATGAGAGGAGAGAGGTTGGCAGTATTAAGCAGTATTAAAGAGAGATTACATGATTATATTGGTGACGTAAATGTTCTTAATCATGGCGAATACGTTACGCAGGCAGGTAGGGGATTTACAATGACTGTACCAGATATGAATAAGACAGATATCGTTGTCATTTGCTCTGACGAAGATGAGAAGTATGCTTCAAAGGTCTTCAACCTCAATGAGGAAAAAACTGAAACAGTTGTCTTAAAGGCTGATCTACTTGTAGATCAATACAGGTGATCTAATTGGTGAAAATAGCGGTTATTGGAACAGGTGGATGGGGAAAAAATCATCTAAGGGTTCTGCATGAACTTGGAGCTTTAGCTGCATTCTGTGATGTTGATGCATCTAGAGTATCGAAGTTCCAAGAAGAATATGGTGTGAAAGGGTACATATCTATCGAAAAACTCCTAAATGAAGAAAATCTTGATGGTGTAACCATTTGTACACCAACTTCAACTCATTATGAAATCGCTGAAAAAACGATATCACGTGGGTTACACACCTTTGTAGAAAAACCTCTTACAGAATCAGCAAAGGATGGAGAAAAAATCGTTGAACAAGCAAATAATAAGAAAATTAAGCTATCAGCTGGGTATATAGAAAGGTTCAATCCAGCAGTGACAGAACTAAAAAGTATGTTAAGGAGCGGTAAGCTTGGTGAACCGCTTTTACTAGAATTTCATCGAGAGAATAGGTGGCCAACTCATATTAAAGACATAGGAATAATTGCGGATACTTCAGTTCATGATATAGATACTGCTCGATGGTTATTTGAGTCTGAACCGAAAGTAATCTTCGCAAGAGCTGGTAAAGTAGTTAGTCAAAATGAAGACTTTGCCGCAATTATTTTAGGCTTTGAAGAACAAAAAACTGCATTTATTACCTCTAATTGGATAACCCCAAAGAGAGTTAGACAACTTAATGCTGTCTGTACTGAAGGAGTAGTCACATTAGATTTTGTTAAACAAAGCATAACGATAGATGATAGTGAAGGGACCCATAGCCCACGACATAATTGGCAAGAACCATTAAAGAATGAGTTGGAAAGTTTTCTTGAATGTATTAATAGAGATTATCAACCTTTAGTTACTGGTCAAGATGCATTGAATACAACTAAGATTGCAGAAGCAGCACTCGTTTCGATTAAAACAGGCTCCCCGATCTACTTGGATCTTTAAGGTCGCGTGATAAATTAAAATATCATCGAGGCGAAAATGATCATATGAATCGAAGAGAGGATAGGGTAACATATTATATTGGGAAAAAAGTCAAGAAAGGAAGAAATGTGAAAATCTGGCATTATGCATATGTTGGTGACAATGCTGAAATTGGGGATAATGTTTCGATAGGTGCATTGGCTCATGTGGATTATATGACAGTGGTTGGTGCAAACACCCGAATAGAAGGGTTAGCGTATATCGCACCTCTGTCTAATATTGGAAAAGATGTCTTCATAGGTCCAGCAGTGGCACTTATCAATGATAGGTACCCACCTAGTAAAAGGCTTGAAGGAGTAACTATCGGAGATGGAGCTATTATTGGAGCCAAGTCTGTAATAGGTAGCGGATGTACAATAGGAAATAACAGTGTGGTGTGTATGGGAGCGGTTGTAACGAAAGACGTCCCTCCTGAAACGGTTGTAATGGGAAATCCTGCTAAAGCTGCTTATAGCAGATCAAAGTACGATAAGAAGAAGCATATTTGGGAGAAAAAAATAAAGTAAAATACTAATCCTTTGAGATAGACAATATTTTTCTTCGCACATAGAAATTTCTAAGCTGCCACATACCACAAAGCCAAAGAATTACAAATATCCCAGAAACAACAACTTGTAAAGCAGATTTAACAATTCTACCAATAGGATCTGGAGAGATATCAGGCAAAGGAACCACAAACAAGAAAATACCAGCTGAACCGG
>Ga0187833_10001981_pt1 | contig 22606 bp, 25 predicted proteins | sample ETNtaG_37_FD_167968 | JGI IMG/M metagenome (GOLD analysis project Ga0187833, IMG submission 167968) | Marine microbial and viral communities from oxygen minimum zone, Eastern Pacific Ocean - ETNP2014_SV_400_PacBio MetaG (Illumina Assembly) | ecosystem: Environmental > Aquatic > Marine > Hypoxic...
CCAATGCCGGATTGCCTTTGGAAGATGGAACATTTCCCCAAGGTCCAAAAGATTTTGCCGTACTTGCAAAGGAATTTATCGACAATAAATGGATAAACATAATCGGAGGATGCTGTGGAACAACTCCTGAACATATAAGGGAGTTAAGAAAAATAATAGATCATGACAAAAGGAGACAAATCCCAAAATTGACAAGAACTGCTGTTTCTGGCATGGAACCAGTCTATTTTGAAGAAGATAACAGGCCGCTGATAGTAGGTGAAAGAACAAATTCTATCGGGAGCAGGAAATTCAAAGAATTAATTGCACAAGAAAATTTTGATGTGGCAGTGGAGATTGGCCAGACGCAAGCAAAAAAAGGCGCCCAAATTATTGATATCTGCTTGGCAAATACAGACAGAGATGAAAAAGAGGATACAATAAAATTTTTTGACCTAATCACAAAAAAAGTACGCATACCTTTGATGATAGACTCCACAGATTCTAAAGTGATTGAGGCTGCATTAAGAAGGACACAAGGAAAATGCATCATAAATTCATTAAATTTTGAAGACGGCCATGAAAGGATAGAAGAAGTGATGCCGTTAATTAAAAAATACGGAGCATCATTGATTTTTGGGACAATCGATGAAGATAAAAAGACTGCAATGGCGGTAACAGTTGAGAAAAAACTCGCAATTGCAAAACGGGCATATGAATATCTAAGAGACAAATGGGATTTCCCAGTAGAGAACATTATTTTTGACCCTTTGGTGTTTCCAATTGCAACCGGAGACAAAAATTATGTCGACAGTGCAAAATGCACCATAGAAGCAATAACAAAAATTAAACAGACACTTCCGGGAGCTAAAACTATTCTGGGGGTCAGTAATGTTTCTTTTGGTTTGCCTCCAGTTGGCAGGGAAGTTTTAAATTCAGTTTATTTGTATCATGCCACCAAAGCAGGTTTAGACAGTGCGATTGTCAATTCTGAAAAGATTATGAGATATCCTTCGATATCTTCTGAAGAGAAAAAGCTTGCAGAAGATATGCTATTCAACAGGGTAGCGGATCCAATCACTCCTTTTGTAGAATACTTCAGAGGCAAAAAGAAAGAAGAAACAAATTTAGAAAAACTACCATTAAATGAAAGATTAAAGACTTACATTATTGAAGGAAGAAAAGGGGGATTAGTTGAAGATTTAGAATTAGCAAGAAAAAATACAAGACCTTTAGACATCATTAATGGGCCTTTGATGGAAGGCATGGGCGTTGTTGGAAAGATGTTCAATGCTAATGAACTTATTGTATCTGAAGTTTTACAAAGCGCAGAATCCATGAAAGCAGCTGTTTCGCACCTTGAACAATTTATGGAAAAAGGGAGTTCAAGCAAAAAAGGAAAAGTGATTTTGGCTACTGTAAAAGGAGATGTTCATGATATTGGTAAAAATTTAACTGAAATAATCTTAAAGAATAATGGATATGAGGTAGTGGATCTGGGCATTAAGGTTGCGCCTGAGCAACTGATTGAAGCGTCTAGAAAACACAATGCAGATTTTATAGGTATGAGCGGCTTATTGGTCAAATCCGCCCAGATGATGGTTCTGACTGCTCAGGATTTTAAGAAAGCCGGACTTAAAATACCGGTTATTGTTGGCGGTGCAGCTTTAACAGAAGGTTTTACACACAATAAGATTGCCCCTGCATATGGGGAACTTGTTGCATATGCTAAGGATGCAATGGACGGGCTGGCAATTGTAAATGATATTGTCTCTGATAAAGAATCTTTTGCCAAAAAAAATTCAGAAAAGGAAATAAAAGCAACTGATTCCAGTGGAGAAAAAAAATATGGTGGCAAGGAAAAAAGCCCACATATCACAGACTCTCTTGTCAGGAAAGCCCCGGATTTAGAGCCTCATGTTATTGAAAACTATGACCTAAAAGAAATATTTGAATTCATCAACCCTATAATGTTGTATAACAAGCATCTGGGGCTTAAAGGGTCTTACGAATCGCTGGTCAAAGATAATGATGAAAAGGCAGTTAAATTGACAAAACAGGTGGAGGAAGTGAAAAAATACATCATTGAAAATAAATTATTCCATCCAAAAGCCTTATTCCGGTTTTTTGAATGCAATTCGGATAAGAATGACATTATAATTTATGGGGACGGCAATTCCCAGGAAAGATTTGAATTCGAGCGTCAGGCAGCTAATGAAAAACTTTGCGTTGCAGATTTTGTTGCTTCAAAGGACCGCGGTAAAGATTCAATTGGCATCTTTGTGACAACATGCGGCCAGGGAATTGTGCAGGAATCCAAAAAATTACGCGATAAAGGAGAATATTTAAAATCTCATTTGATCCAGGTACTTGCGATAGAAGCAGCAGAAGCATTTGCAGAGATAGTACATAAAAAAATAAGGGATTTATGGGGTATTGGGGATAAGAGCCTGTCAAAAAAAGAGATATTGGCTGCCAGGTATAAGGGGGTTAGGTTGAGTTTTGGCTATCCTGCCTGTCCAAATCTGGATGATCAGAAAAAAGTATTTAAACTTATTAATCCTGCCCAGATTGGAGTCCATCTTACTGAAGGGATGATGATGGAACCAGAAGCAAGTGTATCTGCCCTTGTCTTTTACCATCCGCAGGGAAAATACTTTAGCTTATAAAATGAAAAAAATAACTGAAATATTAAAGGATAAATGCACATTTTCAGTAGAGCTTGTTCCACCTAGAAACGGTTCTGATACAGATATTTTCAAGAAATTACAGATTCTGAAGGAAACAGGTGTTGATTTTATTTCTGTAACAAAAGGAGCTGGAGGCAGCCTTCGAGGAGGCACCATACCTATATCTTATTTTTCACAAGAAAAATTCGGATTGAATTGCATTGCACATTTTACCTGCAGGGAGATTGTCAAAGAAAGAGTGGAAAATAACCTGGTAGATATGAATTACTTTGGTATTAAGAATGTACTTGCATTGAGGGGAGATGCCCCAGACATGGAAAAGGATTATGAGTGGAAAGATGGCTATAAATATGCTCACCAGCTGGTTAGGCAAATTTCTAATATGAATAAAGGCAGATATCTGGCTAGGAATATGGACGGAGATAAAGAATTTGTTGAAGGCAAAAAGACTGATTTTTGCATTGGGGTGGCAGCCCATCCCGAGGAGCTATCAGGACATAGAGTAGAGTATTTGAAAAAGAAAGTCGAAGAAGGTGCTGATTTTGCCATAACCCAGATGATTTTCGATGTGGATATCTTCAAAAGCTTTTTGAAAGAATTGAAAGAAAAAGGTATAGATCTTCCAGTTATTGCTGGCGTATGGCCACTTGAATCAAAATTTAAATTGAGCATGGCGGAAGAAAAATTCAATGCTTCCATCCCTTCAAAGATCAAAGATGTGCTTCTTCCGATAGAAGACAAGGAAGAATTCAGGAAAAAAGGGATTGAACTGACAATTGAATTATGCAAAGAGTTGATAGAAGCAGGAGCTGCCGGCATTCATCTATTCTTATTTCTTAATGTTGAGCTTGCCAAAGAAGTTTTTGAGGGTTTAAAAAATGGGCCCGATAGGATGTAAACCAGCTGCCTTACTCAGCTGGCACGTATTGTCAAGTCACACTCACTATAGTTCGTGTGAGTCGGGCGACTTCGCGTGAAATACGAGTAAACTCGCTTTGTTCGTTAGCAAGTCACGCTCAGTCCCATTAAATTAATAAGATGGGCCCGAGGAGATTTGAACTCCCGACCTCCGGCTGGCTTAGAGAATTCTTGGAGTTTTGGTTTGATTCCAAAAATTTCATATAAGACTTGCGCTTCCAGAAAATTAATTCATTGAAACGGCGCTCTAACCAGACTGAGCTACGGGCCCATAAGCATTTAGAATGATAAATGGTTTTTAAAAGTTTCTGAATAAAGAATCTAATTATTGTTATTTCTTCCATTTAACAGCTTTTTAGTGCTATCATCGTCTGGGTCATTTATGTAGCCCCTGCAGTCTTTTGCACCACATTCGCATTTAAGAATCTCATCAGCGTCCAGAGCATAATCATAAGTTATTTCTTCACCTTTCTCTATATCTTTATTCGCAATTATCCAAATTTTCTCTCCAAATATATCTATGCAGGAATTTGGGACGCAGGAATGATTTGCAAATCTGGCTTCATTCCCGTTCACTGCACCATCAATATCAAATGAGTCGTTTAAAATAAAGATATAAGTGAGATAATCATGCTGTTCACTTCTTCTGGTCCCTTCTTCTCCTGAAATTTTCTCCCCCTTGTACTGGATAATTTTCTCCCCCTTTTTAATAGGATGTAAGGTAAACAATCCTTGCCCATGTATCCCTGACTTTCTTAACTCCACTGTTGGCAGATCTAACTGCTGTGTTTTTTGCATTTTGTCCATAATTAATTGCGAATTTTTAAATGTTTTTATTTAAATGCGCCAGCCGAGATTCGAACTCGGGTCACAGCCTTTTAGCTTTGAAATGGCAAGGCCGTATCTTAACCACTGGACTACTAGCGCGTTGATATTGAATTGGCGAAGCCAATTTATGGCTTTCCTAGTAAAATGGTGGGCCCGACCAGACTTTCATCAGCTTTTTTGATTTTGCGAAGCAAAATCCTTAGGCGAACGACCGAAGGTAAGTTCGCCGCATTTTCCCAGGTTTTTTGCCTTGGCAAAAAAGCTGTTTTGAACTGGTGATCTACTCCGTGTAAAGGAGTTGTCATACCGGGCTAGACCACGGGCCCATAATCAAACGTTATTAATGAACATTTAAAAATGTTTTGCAACTGTAATTTTACATTAAATTTATATATAAATGCTTGTATAAGATAATTAAGATGGAAGCCCATGACAAGATCTTCGAAATGTTGTTTGAGAAGGATGAAGTAACTTGGCAGACCTTGCTTTATGAACTGGTGAAAACAGAGCAGATGGATCCCTGGGACATTGATCTGAGCATATTGACAAATAGGTATATAACAACAATAAAAAAATTAAAAGAATTCAATTTCAGGGTTTCTGGCAAGGTTTTACTGGCGGCTGCTATTTTATTGAGAATAAAATCCAACAGGCTTCTTAATGAGGATTTAACAGAATTTGACAGGTTAATATCCGGCAAGGAAGAAGAGATAGATGATCTTACTTTCGAAGAAAGGGTTGAAAAAATGGAAGATTATGAAAAGCCTAATTTAATTCCTAGAACCCCACAACCAAGAAAAAGAAAAGTGTCTATTTATGATCTGGTTGGTGCGCTGCAAAAAGCTCTTGAAGTGAAGAAAAGAAGGGTAATGAACTCGATTCCTCCGACTAATGTAGCTATACCAAAAAAACCCCGTGATATCACCCAGGTGATAAGGGAAGTCTATGGGAGGATAAAATCTTTTATTTTCAAAAATGACAAGGATAAAGTTACTTTTTCGCAGCTTACTCCTTCTACTTCTAAAGAGGACAGGATATACACTTTTATTCCTTTATTGCACTTATCTAATCAAAGAAAAGTTGAGCTTCATCAAGAAGAGCATTTTGGCGAGATTGACATAATGCTAAAGCAGGAAGAAAAAGAAGTGGATGAGGAATTAAGCGAGGCTTAATATTATTGGAGATAAGTAATAAGATAATGTAGCAGCAATAATGCCAAAAACTACTCCTTTTGTTATTTCATTCTTGTCAATTTTTATAAAATAAGCAGCATATATCATTATAATCCACAATAAAAAAGCGAATACTGTAAATAATAATTCTTTATAGAATATACTTGTAAACAATACTATGATGAGTGCTCTTGCAATATGCGAATTGGAATCTTTAAAGAATATTGATATCAAATAAAGGATAATAGCTGCAATCAATAACTGATAGACAAAAATCATGTATTGGCCAATCATAGACCTTATGACAACTATGAAATAGAACGGAATAGATCCAAAAGCCATCACATCCCTTGCTATCTCTTTTTTCCAGTTCTTATTCATATATCGTTCTTTTGGCTTTGTTTTTATTAAGGTTTTTGGTTTGAAGAATAATTTTTAGGAGTTTTGAGTATGACTAGGTCACCACTTCGCTTGATCTTCTGGGGAAGGCAGTTCTTCTAAAATAGGATCAGATTCCCTATATTGCGCTACAAACAAATATTTATCTATACCTAAAAGTTGAATATAAACGTATGTGATTCCAGAATCTGTTAAAGTATGCACATCAACTTGAGCTCCAGTATAAGCAAGAAAACTCTGAAGTGTTCTATAAGCCCATGCTTGTCTTTTTGGAAATCTAGATCTAAGATGTAACATAACAAGACCCTCTGTTCTTTCAAAATCTGAGCCTATAATCCGTTTCAAATCGAGAACTTTATCATGTGTGATGTTTACTTCTGTCGGAACTTGAGTTGTTTGATCAATAGACATGATATAGAGTAATATTAAGCAGTTTTTAATTGTATTGGTGGCCTAGTCATTATTGAACATAACTGTATATATGCAGAATTGGGGACATTTTGGGGTTTGAAGGGGGGATGAAATGGCATAATTCTTAGTATCGTAAGCTGTTTTTTGTATCTATTGTGGTTGTGACCTCTCTTTTTAGGTTATTGTCCAAAGCCTCAAAAATCTAAACATTTTTAAACTAAAACCATTTATTCTTTATATCGATATGGTGGTTTGTAAATGGAACATTTAAGGGTTATATCTGGCAGTGCTAATAGGAGCCTTGCTGAAGAAATTGCAAAGACACTTAAAATCAAACTTACCCCTATCGAATTTAAGCGGTTTTCGGATGGAGAGCTGTATGTAAGGATTCTAGAGAGTGTAAGGGGAGCTGATGTTTTTGTTATACAGCCGACTTCTCCGGATGCAAATTTGAATTTGATGGAACTGTTGATAACCATTGATGCCATCAAAAGGTCTTCTCCTAAGAGGATTACTGCATTAATGCCGTATTACGGCTATGCCCGGCAGGACAGGAAGAATAAGCCTAGAGAGCCAATAACTGCGAAACTTGTCGCCAAACTCCTTGAAGCAGCCGGAGTTAACAGGGTCATAACTATTGACCTGCATGTTGCACAAGTCCAGGGATTCTTTGACATCCATTCAGATAATCTGGATTTGATCCCTATATGTGTTGAGCATATTTTAAGAAGAAAATTAGATCATCTTGTTTTTGTGGCTCCTGATGTCGGCGGTGCTCCCAGAGCAAGATTTGTTGCAAAAGTTTTGCATGCGCCAATTGCAATAATAGATAAAAGGCGCTCGGAAGGCTCTGGAAAGGTAATTGTAGAGAATATAATCGGAGAGATCAAAGGAAAGACGTGCATAATGGTTGATGATATGATTGACACTGCAGGGACCATAACAGAAGCTGCATCTTTGTTAAAAAGAAAAGGGGCAAAAGAGGTTTATGTCTATGCAACCCATGCTGTTTTATCAGGCTCTGCAATTGATAAGTTAAAAAAATCACAGATAAAAGAGATAGTTTTAACAAATACTATAGAGATACCCAAGAGCAAGCGAATAAAAAAAATAAAGATCATTTCAGTTGCACCTTTATTGTCAGAGATCATCAAGAGGTCCCATGATGGGACTCCTATGGGTGTATTTTACGAGAATATGTACAAAAGACTTGGTAAGATCATGAAAAAATGCTAGACGAAAAAAACAAAGAGAAAAAACTGCAGAAGCTTTACTCGCAATTCCAGGTCTTGGACCAGAATATAAAGCAGATACAGCAGCAGGCTCAAACACTTAATACACAGCTTGTCGAGCTTGTAAGTGCTACTCAAAGCCTGGAAGAGCTGAAGAATGTAAAGCCCGGAACTGAGATCTTGGTTCCAATAAGCGCTGGAGTGTATGCAAAAGCAGAGATAAAAGACAGTAAAAACATGCTTGTAAATGTCGGTGCAAATACAAATGTAAAGAAAAGCGTAAGTGACACAAAAAAGATAATAGAAATCCAGGTTGAGGAGATGAAAAAACTTCAAAAGCAGATGTTGGGAGAGCTAAACCAATTGACAACTCAGGCTGGCATGATTGAAAATGAAATGAACAGGATTTCTTCCGGATAAAATGTTTAAATTTCTTAAAGATAAGCTTAAAGGCGCAATTTCAAAGATTTCTGGAAAGGTTGAAGAAGAAACTAAAGAAGAAGTTTCTGAACCTATTTCTGAATTAAAAGAAAAAGTAGTAGAAGCTGAAGATAAAAAAGAGATCAAGGAAGAAGTAGAAGTCTTAAAAGAAGATATAAAAGAAGTTGCTGAAGAAATAAAAGAAGAGGTCAAAAAAGAAAAGCCGGATGTAGAAAAGATAAAAGAAGAGGTAAAGGAGATCAAGGAAGAAGCTGAAGATATTAAAAAAGGCTTTTTTGGAAAGATAAAAGAGAAGATAACAACAAAAAAGATAAGCTCTGATAAGTTTGAAGAGCTTTTTAATGAATTGGAGATGGCATTGCTGGAGAATAATGTTGCTTTAGAAGTCATAGATAAGATAAAAGATGATCTGAAAGTTAATTTGGTTGAAAAGCCTTTGAAAAGGACTAAAGTTGAGGAAATTATTAAGGATAGCTTGAAAAATTCTATTAATGACCTTTTTGATGTTGGAGAAGTTGATTTACTTGATTCTATTAAGAACAAAGCTGAAAAGCCGTTTGTGGTTTCATTTGTCGGCATCAATGGCTCTGGAAAGACAACTTCTATTGCTAAAGTAGCAAACATGCTGAAAGAGAATAATATTTCTTGTGTTTTAGCTGCTGCAGATACCTTTCGGGCTGCTTCTATTGAGCAATTGCAAATACATTCAGATAACCTAGGGGTGAAGGTAATAAAGCACGATTATGGCTCTGATCCGGCTGCAGTTGCGTTTGATGCTGTAAAATATGCTAAAGGCAAAAACATAGATGTTGTTTTGATTGATACAGCCGGCCGGATGCATAGTAACCAAAATCTCATGGAGGAACTTAAAAAATTAGTAAGAGTAGCTAAACCTGATTTCAAACTATTCGTAGGGGAAAGTATTACGGGTAACGACTGTGTCGAGCAAGCACGGGAATTTAATGAAACCATAGGAATAGATGGCATAATATTAACAAAACTAGATGTTGACGAAAAAGGCGGAGCAGCAATATCCGTTTCTTATGTAACTAAAAAACCCATTATATTCGTAGGTAAAGGTCAATCTTATGGTGATTTAGAGCCATTTGATTCAAATATGGTAGCAGAAGGGCTTGGATTCTGAAATATTTTTCCCATCCCTATAAAATCTAATTCTTTCAAGGCTAAACTGTCATTAAATGTTACAAAAACGGAAGATTTATATAGTTAATATATAACTGATACATAGGTGACTATATATGGCTGAAGTAACTACAATCCAGCTTGATAAAAAAATTGTTGAAAAACTAAGAAAAGTAAAAGAATATCCCAGGCAAACATATAATGACCTGCTTGAAAAGCTTGTTAATGTTTTTACTACTGCAAAAAAACATAACACTTATGACGAATTTCTGCATAAAATTCAACAATCAAAGATGAAAGAGCTTTGGGACAGCAAAGAGGATGAGGTTTGGGAAAGTGTATAAAACCGGTGAAGTTATTCTCGCCCAAATCCAATTTACTGATACTTTTGAAATAAAAACAAGACCTGCTGTTGTTTTATTTGAGGAGTATGGAAATATAGTTGTAGCAGGCATAACAAGCAACACAAAAATGGAAGGCATTCCATTAACAAAAAAAGATGGTGCTGTAAAGGATAGTATTATCAAAATTAATTATATCTTCACAATATCCGGAAAAATGGTCAAAAAGAAATTATTTTCATTGTCTAATGAAAAAAAGAAAGTTCTGATTTCTGAAGTGATGAGAAGGATGGGATGATATTGTTGTTGAGAGTATGGGGTTGGGTTGAATATTAATAATTTTGTTATTATCAATTCGGTTTTGGGATTAACTCACTTATTACATCCTCTAGACGTCTCTTATCTTCAGTAGAAATTTGAAAATCGGATGTTCTTTCAAATAAACCAAAAAATCTATCTGATAAAGGTAAATGTGAATTATAATCTATGAAGGATGGGTAATCATCCTCCCCCCAACCATTTGCAAACCAAATTCCCTCCAACATTCTTGTCATGTCATATGGTTTTTGAGGTTTTACAATACGTGTAACTGCTCCTTTTTCAATATCATTAGCTGATAAACCAACAACCTCAAGTGGACTTATTTCTGAATTTGAATTACCTACATCAATGCGTAAACTTTCTCTGATTCCTAATTCAAAACCATCAATTTCAGTCAATTCTCTATAAGTCATTTCTCTTGCCTTACCACCCCTTATGTGCCAAACAAAAGATTGAGGGTCAATCTCAAGTGGACTTAGCGCAGGTAAAAATTGACTTGTATTCACTCTTGTACCCCATCGAATTCTATAAACTGATGAACCATACTCTAAAGAATAAACTAACTCTAAGTTATTTGCAACATTTGATGGAGTTTCTAAAGTAATTATATTGTGTGACATAATTAATTAGAATTGATATTATTTTATAAATTTAACTAATCAATAAAACTCAATTTCACCATCTAAATAAATCCCTTTATGCAGCGTTACTGGGCGCCATGAATCTTCCACTAGATCTGCATTAAGCCACATTGCCAGCTCTTCTGGATTTCCTATGGTTGCTGACAATCCTATTATCTGGACATTTTTTAGTAATTGTTTCAATAAAGTGATGATTATTTCCAATGTAGGGCCTCTGGACACATCACTTAGCAGATGTATCTCATCAACAATCAAAGTCCTTACATAAGCCAACCAAGGTGTATGGTGCCTTATCAAGCTGTCTAGCTTTTCAGAAGTCGTTATGATCAAATCATAATCAGCAAGATAATGGTCATTACTGTCCATATCCCCTATAGACAATGCAATTTTTGCATGATCTCCATATCTTTTCTTGAAATCCTTGAATTTTTCAGTTGCTAATGCCTTCAAAGGAACAATATAGACTGCCTTTCCTTTCTGTTCAAGTATGGATTTGAAGGCTGCTAATTCGGCAATTAATGTTTTTCCGGATGCTGTCGGAGTGCATATCAAAAGGTTTTTTCCATCTAAAAGGCCTTTTTTTACTGCTTTTTCCTGAGCTGGCCTTAGCTCTTTTATTTCTTTTTCGAGAATATCGTACAATTTTTCAGGTATATCGCTTTTTATTAATTTTAAATCCATAGTTTTGGTGAATATTTTATTGTTTTTAAGCATTTTGAAAAAATTTATAAATAAACTTCATAAAAACATGAAAATGAAAATATGGGTCCATACTGTAGTATCTTCAATTATAGCTTTGCTGCTCTATCCGGTATTTAACTGGAAAGTGTTGCTTGTTTTAGTCGGGGGAGTTTTAATAGATGCTGACCATTATCTATACACCATCATAAAATTTAAAAATTTAAGCATAGCAGATTCATACAATTTCCATAGGGATAATACAATACAAAAGAAATTCAAAAAGATTAAGGATATTCTTTTGATATTCCATACTATAGAATTTTTAATAATAATGACCATTTTGTCCTTTTATTCAGATATATTTCTAATAATCACTTTAGGCATAATACTTCATTATCTGCTTGATTTCATTGACCAGTATTCCATTGCAGGCCATATAATGATAACACCATCAATAGCATATTGGCTTATCAAAAATAACAAATAATTTAAATGAATTATTTCTTAGTATTGGAAAAGGTGATAAATTGGGAATCTTAAGAAAAGACTATGTTCTGGACAGATGGGTCTATTACGCTACTGAGAGAAGAAAAAGGCCCATGGAGTTTAAGAAAACCGAGCATATCAAGGAAAGCAGAGTGTGCTTTTTTTGCCATGGAAACGAGCATCTTACTCCTCCTGAAATTGGGCGCATCCCAGAGGAGGATAAATGGAAAATAAGATGGTTTCCTAACAAATTCCCGGCAGTGGAATTAAAAGGAGATCCAAAAATAAGAAAAAATAAATTTTTGACTTATTCTAGTGCGTATGGGGTACATGAGGTAATCGCAGAGACAAGGTTCCATAAAAAGCAGCTTGCTGATTTAAGTGTGGACCATATCAAGGATATCCTGAAGATATATACCCACAGGATAGAAGTTTTATCCAAGCTTAAAAATATAAGATATGTCTCTGTTTTCAAGAACCATGGAGTTTTTGCAGGGACCTCTTTAGTGCACAGCCATACACAGGTTGCAGCAATATCAATGCTTCCAAAAGAGGTCATGGATAAGGTAAATGCTGCAAAGAAGCATAGTGGATGCCCTTATTGTGATATCATTAAGATTGAAAGAAAAACAAAAAGGAAAATTTTTGAGAACAAAAATATAATTGCTTTTGCGCCTTTTGCTTCAAGATTTAATTTTGAAGTCTCTATATTCCCAAAAAAACATAGGAAAAACATCATTGATTTTGATGATAAGGAATTAGAAGATTTAGCTAAAATATTGAAAAAAATACTTTTAAAATTAAAAAAATCAAATTCTTCTTATAATTATTATCTGCATTATGCTCCTAAAGGCCATGACTTACATTTTCATATTGAACTGACTCCAAGGTTTGCAAAATGGGGTGGCTTTGAGCTTTCAACAGGTGCGATAATAAATTCAGTAATGCCAGAAGATGCTGCAAAGTTCTATAAAAGTAAATAACAGACTAAATTATTAATTTAAAAGAATAAAAAATTCAGGCGCGACCAATGTTGTCGCGCAACATTACGCCCGCCACATTGCGGGCGACTGAATACCAAATGAAACATATAATCGGCGTCGATCTTGGCGGTACGAATACGAAAGTTGGCCTAGTTACTCCAAGTGGCAGGATTGTCAAGAGAACTGAAGTTCCTACACAAACTGAAAAAGGCAGCAAAGTTGTCATTAAAAATATTCTTGATTCTATAAAGAAAGTAAAAAGTGGTAAAATACTTGGAATTGGTATCGGCAGTCCAGGTCCTCTGGATTATAAAAAAGGAATAATAACGAATCCTGTCAATCTTCCATTTAAGAACACGCCTTTGAAAAAAATAATCCAGAATAAATTCAAATTACCGACTTTTCTTGATAATGATGCAAATTGCTTTGCTTTAGCTGAAACTTTATTTGGCAATGGCAAGGGAAAAAATAATGTTATTGGTTTAACTTTAGGCACTGGAATTGGAGGGGGCATTATCATCAACAAGAAGATATACCATGGTCGAGGAAATGCTGCTGAAATAGGGCATATGACAATAGATTATAATGGGCCTAAAAGCCGTTGTGGGAATGATGGGTGCATAGAGACACATGCAGCTGCTCGTGGCATTTTATCCAGGTCTAAAGGCTTGAAGGCTGGTTCACCGCTCGATATACACAAATTAGCTTTGAAAAATAATTCTCGAGCAAAAAAAGTCTTTTCAGATATTGGAGAATTTTTAGGCATAGCTATAGCAAACCTGAATTATGCTTTTGATCCGGATGTTGTAGTTTTAGGCGGTAAGATCTCAAATTCCTGGAAGTTTTTCTCAAAAAGCATGCTTGCAACAATAAAGAAAAGATATTTCTCAAAACCATGCAAAGTTGTCAAAACTGGCTTAGGAAGAGATGCTGGAATCTTAGGTGCGGCTGCTTTGGTGCTTGAGAAGAAATAATTATTTGCTCTTTTTTACATTAGATTCATATGCTTTTAGGGCTTTTTCCACTTCTCTTTCATTTCCTAAGTAATAGTGCTTTATTGGCTTTAAATTATCATCTAGCTCATAAACCAATGGAATTCCTAAAGGAATAGTCAAATTTGGAATATCTTTATCAGAAACATTATCAAGATATTTGACCATAGCTCTTAAACTATTATGGGATGCGGAAACCAATGCTTTTCCCCCTTGTTTTATTGTTGGAATTATTGTTTTTTTCCAATATGGGACAAATCTTTCTACTGTATCTTTTAAACTTTCAGTCAATGGAATGTCTTTTTCATCTAAACCTTCGTATACTCGATCATTGCCAGGATAACGCTTATCTGTTTTTTCCAATGCCGGCGGCCTTACATCATAACCTCTTCTCCATTTATGCACCTGTTCCTCGCCATATTTTTCTGTTGTTTTAGCCTTGTTCAGACCCTGTAAAGAGCCATAATGCCTTTCGTTCAAGCGCCAAGTTTTTTGGATTATATCTTTATCAAGTCCTAATTCACTAATCGCAATATTAGTTGTGTCTATGGCTCTTTTCAAGAATGAAGTGAAAGCAATATCAAAAGTAAACCCTTCTTTCTTGAGAAGTTTTCCCGCTTTCTTTGCTTCTTCTTTGCCTTGATTTGTTAATGGAACATCGGTCCAGCCTGTAAACTTGTTTTCCTTATTCCATGTGCTTTGGCCGTGCCTTAAAAGAACTAGTTTGATCATTTTTTTGCTATATGCTCTTCAATCCTCAACAGCTGGTTGTATTTTGCATTCCTGTCAGATCTTGCCGGAGCTCCAAACTTGCTCTGGCTGGCATTCAATCCTACTGCAAGGTCTGCTATAAAGCTGTCTTCTGTCTCTCCGGACCTATGGCTTACAACAACATTCCATTTGTTTTTTTGCGCAACTTTAGCAGCCTGGATAGCTTCTGTTACAGTTCCAATCTGGTTCACTTTCAGCAATAATGCATTGCAGGCTTTTGAATAAAGTGCCTTGTTTATCCTATGGACATTGGTTACTAATAGATCATCTCCAACTATCTGTATTTTTTTACCCAATGCTTTTGTCATTATTTTCCACCCTTCCCAGTCATCTTCTGCAAAAGGGTCTTCTATAGAAACAATATTGTATTTTTTTATCAATTTTTCATAATAATCAACCAATTTTGTCGACGAGAATTTCTTTTTCCCGATCTTGTAATGATTTTTATGGAAAAATTCAGAAGCAGCGCAATCCAATGCCAAGGAAACTTTTTTTCTGTATCCTGCTTTGTTTATGGCTTTCTGCATCAGTTCAAGCCTTTTTTCGACATTGTTGATCTTTGGAACAAAACCGCCTTCATCTCCAATTAAAGTTGCCTGCGCTCCGTATTTTTTCTTTAAAATAGATTTTAATTCATGATAAACTTCAGTTCCAATCCTTAAAGATTCTGAAAAATTTTTTCCTTTTGGGATTATCAAGTGCTCCTGTATGTCATTATCAATTCCGGCATGTTTTCCGCCATTAAGGACATTCATCTGCGGCAAAGGCATTAAATTTGCTTTACTGTTTGCCAAGCTTCCAATATACTCATGCAAAGGAACTTGCAGATAATGAGCAGCTGCTTTACTGATTGCCATTGAAACAGCAAGCATTGCATTCGCTCCTAATTTTGATTTATTTTTAGTATTATCAGTTTCAAGCATAACCTCATCAATCGCTTTCTGCCTTACACAATCATCTCCTTTCAGTTTAATTGCAATTACCTTATTGACATTCCTTACAGCCTTTAGAACACCTTTTCCATCATATCTTCTGCCTTTATCCCTTAGCTCTAAAGCCTCATGAATTCCAGTGCTTGCACCACTTGGCACGATTGCCCTGGATAAGCCAGAACCAGTAAGAACATCAACCTCTATTGTAGGATTTCCTCTAGAATCAAGAACTTCTCTTGCCTTAATCTTCCTTATATGGTATTTTTTCAAATACAGCACCCCTTATATAAAAATAAGAAAGTCTTTATTTAAATATTTTTGTTTATTAGAATCAGCCAATATAATCCTGTTCCTGGCCAAGCCTGCTTTTTAATTTCTTCAAGGCTGTTGTCCTTGAAACTTCACTTAACTGTTCGGTTTTCTTCATTATTTCAGATTCAACATCCTTTATTTCCTTGTCAAGCTTGTTTGTGTTTAATTTCAAATTTAAATTTTTATTCAGGACATTAAGGATTTCTCTTGCCCCTTTTATCCCTAAATACATCGGATGGCCATAGGTTTCAGCCAAAAATGAGATAGCCTCAATCTTTCTTTGCTGAGCTAAGCCTAACAACAAGCCTGAAACTCCTACAATAGGCCCAACAACGCCATAAAGCTTGTCATTGACATTTCCGTTTTTATATTTCTTTACTATCTTCTTTGAATTTGCAGTGCAGTAAACCTGGGGTTTTTTTGGAATATTTGCAAGACCGATGCCGCCTAAGGTCATGATCTCTTTTCCTTTGAAATCCTCTAAAATGTCCAGGATCTTATCCGAGAATTCATAGCTGCTTACTTCATCAACCGGCTGGACATCTCCGCCCATAAGCAGCAAATCAGGCCTTTTGTCATTGAATTTTTTGTAAAAAACCTCAATTTGAGGCAGTTCAACTAAATTATCTTCATTTACAAAAACAGAATGCGGAAAAGTATAAGATGTTATCTCATAAAGTTTAGTTGATTTTAGTTCGTCAATTATAAAGTCAATAGCAACCTTGCCGACATTGCCAATTCCCGGAAGTCCTTCTATAAAGATCGGATTTTTCAGTTTTGGCTTTTTCCCTATCTGGTTTATTTTCCAAGTGCTCATAGTAGATCCTGTTTTTTTAGGCTTTCAAATTTTACTTTTCTTCTATAACTGCCGTAAGCATCATCTATGCTGAATTTAGCTGGTTTAACAGTGATTGCCTTTCCATCACAGCTGCATTTCTCTTTCATTGTGTATTTTCTGCATTTCTCACACTTTAAAATATGCTTCATTTTAAGATTCCTGTCTTGCAAAGCTGCCTTCTCCATCATCTTTGCTTACAAGCTCAATTGCACTTTCTGTTGAATCTTTTAATATTTTTTCAGCATCCTTATAATTTTTGGCGGTAATCTGGATATGGTATGTGCCGGCGCCTAAATATTTTATGGCCATGTTATCTTTGCCAATCTCTCCAGCTTTTTTCAGGGCTTCTTTCACAATTTCAATGCCATCAGGCTCAAAACTTGTCAGCTTAAGTTTGCCCTCGATCTCTACCTGTACTTCTTTAATCCTTAGCTTTATTGTCTCTTCAAGGCTTTTTGCTATTTTCTCTTCCAACCCAAGATCACTGACTAATTTAGGGTTTGCTGCAACTTCCTGGAAAAATGCATATATTGACACATATTTTTTAAGTATTTTAGAAGATAAATCTTCAAAAAATTTGTTGAAGTCTAAATCATTGCTTTTTGCAACAAATTCTATTGTTTTCTCAGCTTTTTGCTCCTTCTTTAGTTCATCTACTTTTGCCCTTCTTTGCGATTCAGTAACCCTTCTTAAGGATAAGTCTATATGGCCTTTCTCCTCGGTAATCCTTAAGACTTTGCATACTACTTTCTTTCCTTCCTTTACAAAGTCCCTTATGTTCCTTATTCTTCCTGGAGAAACTTCAGAAATATGTATCATGCCACCTTTATTGAACTCGTCTAAATTGCAGAAAACTGAATGGAACTGCACTTTGGTTACAGTACACATGACCAATTCATCTTCATCCGGAAAACCCTTCTTTTTCAGAAGAGTCATTCCAGAACCTCTAAAATTCTTGCCTTTATCTTGCTTTTGCCGCCTGTTGGCTCTGCTAATATTTTACCGCAGACAAGGCACTTGACTTTAGATGCAGATTTTCCGAACATTACCTGCTCATTCTTGCATTTTGGACATCTTATTTTTATAAATTTGCTGCTTGGTTGCCTGATTTCCATAATTATTACCCCACTTAACCTGTTTCAGAAATTTATCTGTATATATAAAGGTTTTGAGTTGAATATTAGCAATTTAGATTATAAATTAAAAATACTGATAAATATAGGCGGCCCCAATGTTGGGCCGCATCGATGCGCGGCACCATTGGCCGCGCCTATAGTTTAAAATTATTTTTAAAATTTAGAACTATATAAAATAAAATCAAAACACTTACTTGAATTCAGCCCTTCTTGACCTGAATCCCTTGTTTTGCACATGCTGCTTTTTGCAGTCCTTGCATTCAAATCTCAAGTCAACTTTTTTGCTTGTCTTCTTTCCAGTCATCTTGAATTTGCTGATTGCCGGTTTTGAATAACGCCCCATGTTTCCAGCGCCTCTGGCAACGCCTCTTCTTTTTGCCCTTACCTTGCTTCCATAAGTCATGCTTCTAGGCTTTTTCTTCTTTGCTAATGCCACTTTATGCTCTGTATGCTTCTTGCAGTAAGGACAGTACCTTTTCTTAGCTTTGGGTATTTTCATATTCTAGAAGGATAAATGGGTAATTTAAAAAGGTTTCTGTAAAGGGTAGTGGTGCGTTGTGGTTGATATCATTTTGATATTATTGTTCTATTCCCTTTTGAATATAGTTCTCTAAATCTATACTTTAAATCTGTCAATTTCCCCTTGCAATTATGGTTTTCAGCTGGGGCTAAATGTGCAATACAAAAATATTTGTCACAATACTTACATTTCTTACCATTAATAATATTTAGTGTGGTATTACAACCACTCAATTGACAAGTATCAGATATTTTTTCTTTTGTTTTTAATTTGACTTTTTTAAATTTTGAAATAATCCAACTTAAAAGCCTTTCAAATATGTTCAATAAAACACACCCCAATTAACCTAATGCCCAATTCCAAACTTTTGGGACTACCCAAATAATTGCCATTATCAACAAAAACAGAATAAAAAACCAAAATACAACTTTAGTTATTCTCTTAATCACTCTTACGAGATATCTATTAAAATAAGCCTCCTTTGTTGGTCTTTTTTCACCTTTCATTTACCTAACTCTCATTAATCTCTTCGACTCTGCCTTTCAGAATAAGCACATCTGCGACTTCATTTGGAAGGGTTGCAACATCTTCTTCTTCAAAAGGGCCGTATTCTTCCAATTCTTTTCCTACAAATTTAGGGACAGCGTTTGTAAATCTGACTAATTTGGAGTCTTTCTTAACTTCATTATCTTCCTCTTTTCCTGGAATATCTTTTCCAACATCATTATTTGCTTCTTTCCCTTCATTTTTTACTTCTTTTTCCTCTTCAATGAGTGGATTGCTCTCATTCAGCAGATTGTAAAGAACCCCAGTACGAAACTTGTCAAAAGAAGAAACTAAATACTCGAAAAGTATTTTTTCCTCTTTAAGCAAAGAAGAAGTGTCGATAACATCACTCTTTGTCCTGCTCTTATCCAGGGCCATATTGATTATTTTCTTTTCCCTTTTATCGTAAAGGTCTTTTAGAATTCTTCTTATATTTTCTAATTCCTTCTCTGTCTTTATTTTATCTTCTGAAGAGAATAAATCATCATTCCCGCTTGTAATTTTCCTTTTATCCTTGATATAGCTCACTACATCATTAAAAAAAGTATCATCAAGCTTCTGCAATTCAGTCCGCTCTTTCTCTATCTTAAGTATCTCAAACAGAGTCTCATGAGTTATAACAACTTCTTTTTGTTCCAATTACCATCCCCTCATCAACTAAAGAGGGAAGGCTATTTAAATAATTTTTCATAAAACTAAAGTTTATTCTTAGGAATCTCTTCTGGCTGCGATTCTGTCTCCAGAACGTCTAAGTCTGTAGGCAGCTAAATGTACTAGGCTATACAGATCTTCCCCTGTTGCTCCCAAAGACCAATTAGTAGTTTCTGGATCGATAGGTTCTACAATACCCGTTTTAGCCACTATACCACGACCTGCAGATACTAGACCAAGCAATTCACCTGTTTCAGATAAAAATGGTGCCCCACTGTCTCCTTGAGTAGCATTTACTGTAGTTGAGAATCCATTGCGGACGCGGAGTGCCTCTTTATCTCGAAAAACTGGTGAATTTTCAGTTTGTGAACTAGTAGTGACTTTCTCAATATTTTCATCCACACCAGTTTTTAACACATACCCTGATTCGCGGTATAGCGAAGATGTTTCTGGATGTATTATTCTATTTCTTGATCCTTCTGCTAGCATCGTTACTCTCTCTCTAGGGATGGCAGGATCCATTCTTATAGGTAATTGTAGGCCGACAGTTTTCCCCTCTGTCATAGCTTTTAACAATGCAAGATCTGTCAATGGATGACGCTCATAATAAGTAACATCAACCACATACTCGGTGCCATCGGGTAAGACTATAGCAGCAACTTGAGAAAACTCATCTAACATTGCCTCACCAAAGACATTTTTATTTCTTAAATTTTGATTAACTATCTCACGATATCGAACCTGGATAGTTTCTGCAACATGCGCTGATGTTGTGAAGAAACCATTTTCAGTTAGCATGACTCCAGTGGCTACACCACTTGGTGATGTATACTTATATTTTTTAGCTCCTCTACGAAATATTTTGGTTGTAGGTTTTATTTTTATGCTAACTACCCAAGGATCAATATACCCTCTTTGTTGTTGGTAATCATTATTTAGGCTACCGTGGAGGGAATGTTCCAGTGCGGAGGCCATCCTCTCAACAGTCTCATTCTCGGTGACTAACATATTTATCATATTGATAAAAAAATCCAACACCCTTTATATTTTTTATTATTTGGTACTAAATAAATCATTGTGAGATGACATAATTCCGAAAAGAACTGCTTATAATATCCAGAGTAACAAAACTTAATACATATATTTTTAAATTAAAATTAATTCTATTGAAATATGGGGATACTAGATTGCAGTATGGAGCTTTATCCGAGAGGTCTAAGATTATAGTCTGAGTTAACTGATGCTCTTGAAGAAGTTAGAGGATTTTATCCAGAAATAACAGATAGAATAGAACATTATAAGGTATATGATTCAACACTTCCTGATTCTGGAAAGGTTATGCAAATCGGATGGCGGAATGATCATTATGTTCTTCAATCAAGTGTTTCTAGTATTGAAACGGAGGTTTGTCGACTAGATTTAACTGATGAGGATGCTAGAATGTTTCTAAGATTAAAAATGGGGCGTGAGTTAAGCCATGTTGTATTAGGTCATCTTAGTTGGGGAAATAGGAGATTGTACAAATTCGAATTTTTTCATGATCGTATGGAACGAGCAGCCGACAATGACGTAATTACTAGAGATATAGTAGATCGCGGTTTTCTATCGAGGTTTGGCATAATTACTAGATAATGCTTCACCATAGGAAATAGTTTTTCAATAACTGATTTTATTTACGATATCTTTTTAAAAACACATTCTATCCTCAGGACTATGGCGCAATTAGAATTCCAGGACCTATCATTCCAGGAAGAAGAAACTAAAGTAAAAGTCAATTTTTTGAATTTATTCTACTTTTATATAGATAAAAAGCTGTTAAATAAAATTTCAGATTTTGATGTTAACACCAATTCAATAAATTTTGAAAATATAAATGAGGAAAGTGTAAGGAGAAAATTCCACATGCTGCTTGAAAAAGGTTTTCAGAATTTAACAAACAGGATAAGCAACAAGAAAACAATCTATATACATAAAAATTCCCAAATACCATTAATAGGAACTAATTATTTTGGTTTAGTTGACAGAGGCACAAATCTGATCGAGATAAAGCCAATAACCAGCTGCAATCTGGGCTGTATTTACTGTTCGGTTGATGAAGGCCCAAAATCAAGGAGAAAAGTGGATTTTGTTGTGGAAAAAGATTATATTGTTGAAGAATTCAAAAAAATCGTTGAGTTTAAAGGAGTAGACAATATAGATGCCCATATCAATGCCCAGGGAGAGCCATTTCTCTATGCAGATTTAATACCTTTAGTTAAGGATATAGATAGTATAAAGCAGGTTAAGGTAATATCAATAGACACAAATGGGACTTTTTTGAATAAAGAAATGGTGGATAAGCTTGCAGTAGCTGGATTAACTAGAATAAACCTGTCTTTGAATGCTTTAGATCAAAAGATAGCAGATAAAATGGCAGGATTTCCCTATAATCTGAAGAAAGTAATGGAGATTGCCGCTTACATCCCAAAAACAAAAATTGACCTGCTAATAGCGCCTGTTTGGCTTCCTGGTTATAATGACAATGAGTTAGTCAAATTAGCAAAATTTGCCAATAAGGTAGGGGCAGGCAAGAAATGCCCTGGAATAGGCATCCAAAGCTTTCTCCCTTACAAGTTTGGAAGAAACCCGGTAAAACCACTATCATTGGATGTGTTCTACAAAAGGCTAAAGGAGATGGAGAATAAGCACAATATCAAGCTTATTTACGACAAAGAGGACTTCGAGGTAGTGGATGTAAAAGGGCTTGTAAAACCCTTCAAAAAAGGCCAAATCATAGAGGCAGAGATAGCATTTCCAGGGAGATTAAAGAATGAAATGATTTCTAAAGCCAGTAATAGATTGATTTCTATACCAAATTGCTTCAAAGAAAAGGGATTAGTCAAAATAAAGATAAAAAGATCAAAACACAATATTTTTTTAGGAGAAATAGTTTAATATTGATTGAATTTGATAAAAATAATGATGTCTTTTTCTGTTGCTTTAGAGGGTTAAAACTAGATAACAAATAAAAAATAATAAAAGAAAAAGAAAAAAATTAAGGAAGTTTAGTTCCTTTATTCTTCTGCGTCGTCTCCAGCATCATCTGCAGCTGCGTCGTCATCAGCTGGTGCTTCTTCTTCTGCTACTCCAGCTTTTGCTGTTGACTCTGCAACTGTCAGTGCACTGCCAACTCTCTTAACTTCGACAGCAGCTCCTTTCAACTGGTCTGCATAATCTCCGTAGTTAGCAACTACTGCGGCTGC
>Ga0187833_10001986_pt1 | contig 22581 bp, 22 predicted proteins | sample ETNtaG_37_FD_167968 | JGI IMG/M metagenome (GOLD analysis project Ga0187833, IMG submission 167968) | Marine microbial and viral communities from oxygen minimum zone, Eastern Pacific Ocean - ETNP2014_SV_400_PacBio MetaG (Illumina Assembly) | ecosystem: Environmental > Aquatic > Marine > Hypoxic...
AATTGGAAAATGTTTGGAAATTTAAAATCCATAAATTCAATAAAAAATGTCATTAATTTATCAACAAAATTAAAATATAGAAAAGCTAAAATTATATATTGTCCACCATACACTCTTCTTGACCAGTTTGTAAAAAAAACAATTAAAACAAAAATAGATATTGGAGCACAAGATTGTCATACTCATCAAAATTATGGAGCTTTTACTGGCTCTATAAATGCAAAGATGATTAAGAATGCTGGATCAAAATTTATCATTATAGGACACTCAGAGAATAGAAATACCGGAGATACAAATAAAATTATAAATCTAAAGATTAAATCATCGCTTAACGAAAAATTAAAAATCATATTTTGTATTGGCGAAACTTTAAAAGAAAAGAGAAACAAAAAAACAAATCAAGTTATAAATATACAGATTAAAAAAGGTTTAAAAGATATAAAAAAAATAGATAACATTATATTTGCATATGAACCTGTCTGGTCTATAGGAACAGGTATAATTCCAGAGTTAGATGATTTAAGGAATCAAGTTAAGAAAATCAAATTCTTTATTAAAAAAACTTATAAAGTGAAAAATCCATTAGTTTTATACGGAGGATCAGTAAATCCCAAAAATATATTATCATTAAGAGAAATAAGCTTAATAAATGGTTTTTTAATAGGTGTTGCTTCACAAAATTCAAAGAAATTTATTGATATCATTAAAAAAACTATTAATTAGTCTTCATGGAAAATATTTTACTAGGAACAAATATAGTTCTTGCAATTATACTTGTTCTTTTGGTTTTGTTTCAAAAATCAGAAGGAGGAGCACTTGGTATAGGTGTCTCTCAAGATAATTTTATGTTTTCAAGATCTGCTGGAAACTTTTTTACTAAAGCAACTGCTATAGTGGCCACATTATTTATAATTTGCAGTTTAGGATTAACCATTATTTCTAGAGGAGAATTAACTCCGACCATATCTGTAATTGATAAAATTGAAGAAAATACAGATGATGCTCCAAAAATTCCTGAAAATAATAATTAATCCTTTTCATTTTATAAATTAATAGCTATAACGTAATTCCATGGCGCGATATATATTTGTCACTGGCGGCGTGGTATCATCTCTTGGAAAAGGATTGTCATCGGCATCTCTAGCCTATCTTCTAAAATCACAAGGTTTCAAAGTTAGAGTTAGAAAGATGGATCCTTATCTCAATGTAGATCCAGGAACTATGAGTCCATTTCAGCACGGCGAAGTTTTTGTAACTAATGATGGTGCTGAAACGGATCTTGATCTAGGACACTACGAAAGATTTACGAATATTTCTGCTAAACAATCTGATAATATTACAGCTGGCAGAATATACAGTGATATTATAAAGAAAGAACGTAAAGGAAATTATCTTGGAAAAACTGTACAGGTTATTCCTCACGTAACTGATCGAATAAAAGAATTTATCAAATGTGATATAGACAAAGAAGATTTTGTAATTTGTGAAGTAGGAGGCACAGTTGGAGATATTGAAAGTCTCCCGTTCTTAGAAGCTATCAGACAGTTTTCTAATGATATAGGAAAGAATAAAACCTTATTTATTCATTTAACTTTAGTTCCATTTATGAAATCATCTGATGAAATTAAAACAAAACCCACACAACATTCTGTAAAAGAATTAAGAAGCATAGGTATTCAACCTGATATAATTATTTGTAGATCTCAACAGTCGATACCAATTGAGCAAAGAAAAAAGATTTCTTTATTCTGCAATGTACCAATTGAAAATGTTATAGAAACTGTTGATGTAAGAACAATTTATGAAGCTCCCATAAGTTTTTATAATGAAAAATTAGATAAACAGGTATTAAAATACTTTAAATTAAAACCAAAAAAAAAAGTAAATTTGTTACCCTGGAAAAAAATTACCAACACCGTTCTCAGAACTAAAAAGGAAGTTAATATTGCAATAATTGGAAAATATGTAAATTTAAAAGATGCTTATAAATCATTGGATGAGGCATTAATTCATGGTGGTATTAATAATAATATCAAAGTCAATTTGCTTAGATTAGAGTCAGATAATTTAAAATCTAACGAAATAACTAATAAATTAAAAAAAGTATCAGGAATTTTGATTCCTGGTGGATTTGGAAAAAGAGGAACAGAAGGAAAAATCGCGGCAATAAAATATGCCAGAAATAAAAAAATTCCTTTTTTAGGAATATGTTTTGGAATGCAAATGGCAATAATTGAATATGCAAGAAATGTCCTAAAAATACAAAAAGCGGGATCTAGTGAATTAAATAAAAATTGCTTTCCAGTCATAGGCTTAATTCATGAATGGAATAAAGATGGAAAACTTATTAAAGGCACCAACAAAGATCTTGGTGGTACTATGAGATTAGGCTTATATGAGGCTAAATTAAAACATAATTCTTTGATTAAAAATATTTATAAAACAAATTCTATAAATGAAAGACATAGACATAGATACGAAGTGAACAATAATCTTAAAGATCAGTTTGAAAAAAAAGGATTGATTTTTTCAGGAATGTCACCAGATAATAAGTTGCCTGAAATAATTGAGTTAAAAAATCATCCATGGTTTATAGGTGTTCAATTCCACCCAGAATTTAAATCTAGACCTTTATCTCCTCATCCATTATTCTCTTCGTTTATCAAAGCTGCAAATTTCTACTAATGGAAAATATAACTGTTAATTGTGACAATATTGAAATTTCTAATAATAATAAAATTTGTCTTATTGCCGGTCCCTGCCAATTAGAATCCGAGCAGCATGCAATGGATATGGCTGGTAAAATCAAAGAAATAGCTTCAAAATATAATATTGGATTTATATATAAAACATCTTTCGATAAAGCGAATAGAACAAGCCTTAAAGGTAAAAGAGGTGCTGGAATAGAAAAATCTTTACCAGTCTTTGATAAAATAAAAAAAGAGCTAAATGTTCCTGTATTAACAGATATCCATAATGAGGAGCAATGTTCAATAGTTTCTAAACATATTGATGTTCTACAAATTCCAGCTTTCTTATGCAGACAAACAGATTTACTTGTAGCTGCTGCGAAAACAAAAAAAATTATTAATGTAAAAAAAGGTCAATTTCTTGCTCCATGGGATATGGTTAATGTCACAAAGAAAATTTCAGATTCCGGAAATAATAAAATTTTAGTTACTGAAAGAGGAGCAAGCTTTGGATATAATACATTAGTGTCTGACATGCGATCAATTCCAATAATGGCAAAGAACGGTTATCCAGTTGTTTTTGATGGAACTCATTCAGTTCAACAACCTGGTGGTTTAGGTGAAAAAAGTGGTGGTCAAAGAGAATTTATTGAATACTTAACAAGAGCTGCTGTAGCAGTGGGCGTTGCTGCTGTGTTTTTAGAAACACATCAAGATCCTGATAATGCGCCATCAGATGGCCCAAATATGGTTTCTTTAGATAAAATGGATCAATTAGTAAATCAACTTCTTGAGATTGATAATTTAATTAAAAAATAATTAATGACAAGAATAATAAAAATCATAGGACGCCAAGTCTTTGATAGCAGAGGCAATCCAACCATAGAAGCTGAAGTATTTTCAAAAAATTTTAGTGCTAAAGCGATTTGTCCTTCAGGTGCATCAACTGGAACTTATGAAGCTTATGAAAAAAGAGATTTAAATAATAAGAAATATTTGGGTAAAAGTGTTTTTAAAGCTATTAATCTCATTAATAAAACAATTTCAAAAAAACTTAAAAATCAAAATGTTCATAATCAATCTAAAATTGATTATTTAATGATTCAATTAGATGGTTCAAAACAAAAAAATAACTTAGGAGCAAATTCAATTTTAGCAGTTTCAATGGCAGTTAAAAAATTATCTGCAAAAATAAAAAAAATATCTTTATATAAAACTTTTTTAGTTAAAAAAAATTTTAAACTACCCTATCCATTAATGAATATTATCAATGGTGGTGTTCATGCTAATAACGGACTTAGAATCCAAGAGTTTATGATTAGACCAGATAGAGCCAAAAGTTTTTCTGAGGCATTACGAGTATGTTTTGTAATTATTCAAAATTTAAAGAAAATTATAAAAAAAAAGGACCTCTCAACTTCTGTTGGTGATGAGGGTGGATTTGCCCCCATGATAAATAGCAATGAAAATGCTTTAAAACTCATTGTTGAAGCAATAAAAAAGTCTGGTTTTGAAAATGGTAAAGATATTTCTATTTGTCTGGATGTTGCAGCAAACGAGCTTTATAAAAATAAGAAATATTCTATTCATTCAAAAAGCTTAATTTCAGTGGATAAGTCAATCAATAAATATAAAAAATTAATTAAAAAGTATAAAATTAAGTCCATAGAAGATCCATTTGCAGAAAATGATTGGATTTCTTGGAATAAACTTATTAAAGAATTAGACAATAAAATTCAAATTGTAGGTGATGATCTATTTGTAACCAATTTAGAAAGGCTAAAAATTGGTTTTTTAAATAATTCTGCAAACTCTATTCTTATAAAATTAAATCAAATTGGTACTGTTACCGAAACATTGGAGGTTATTAAGTTTTCTAAGTTAATAGGCTTTAATACAGTAATTTCACATCGATCAGGTGATAGCGAGGATACTTTTATAGCTGATCTTGCTGTTGGTACTGATTCAAATCAGATAAAAACAGGATCTTTAGCAAGATCAGAAAGAGTTGCTAAATATAATCAATTATTAAGGATCGAAGAGCAGCTGGGAAAATCGTCAAAAATGAATAATATAGCGTAATGTTAAGTAAAATTAAAAAAAACCATTTTATACTTATCTCTACTTTCTTTTTTCTCTATTTTTTTTTTAATCTTTTAGGTGGTGAAAGAGGATTATTTTCGTATTTTGAAAAAAGGCAAATATTAGAGGACTTAAAAATTCAAAAAATTGAATTAACTGATAAAATTAATAATTTAGAAATTAAAAATTCACTTTTAACTTACAATCTAGATCTTGATTATATTGAAACTCTTATAAGGCAAAAATTTTTATTTGGTAAAAATGGAGAGACACTCTATATAATTAAAAAAAATGAAAATTAAGCATCCTGAAAAAATCAATAAACCTATCAATCTTTTAAAGAAGAAACCTGATTGGATTCGATCAAAACTAACAAACAGCCAGAATTTTTTTTTAACAAAAAGTATAGTTAATCAATACAAACTCAAAACTGTCTGCCAAGAAGCAAATTGCCCAAACATCACTGAATGCTGGAGTAAAAGACATGCAACTTTTTTAATTATGGGAAATACATGCACTAGAGCATGTGCCTTTTGTGATGTGATAACTGGTAAACCAAAGCAACTTGATCCATTAGAACCATTAAAAATTTCTTCAGCAGTAAAAAAATTAAATTTAAAACATACGGTAATTACTTCAGTTGATAGAGATGACCTTGAAGATGGTGGAGCTAATCATTTTTATGAAGTAATTACGGAAACAAGAAAAAATAATTCTGAAACAACTATAGAAGTTTTAACACCAGATTTTTTGAGAAAAGGAGACTCTTATAAAAAAGTTATAGAAGCAAAACCAGATGTTTTTAATCATAATATAGAAACTGTCCCAAGCCTTTATTTAAAAGTTAGGCCTGGATCTAGATATTTTTCTTCAGTAGATCTTTTAAAAAATGTAAAAAAGATTGATAAAAATATTTTTACAAAATCAGGTTTAATGGTCGGTTTAGGAGAGAATAAAGATGAAATATTTCAAGTTATGGATGATTTAAGATCAGCTGAAGTAGATTTTTTAACAATAGGTCAATATTTACAGCCTTCGGTTAAACATTATCCTTTAGATCGATATTATAATCCAGATGAATTTAAGGAATTAGAAATCATAGCTAAATCAAAAGGTTTTTTACTGGTTTCTTCATCACCCTTAACAAGATCTTCTTATCATGCAGATGAAGACTTTGTTAAACTCCAAGAGAAGCGAATAAAACAAACTAATGTCCAAAGCATCAGTTAAAAGATCAATTGAATGTAAGAAAGAACACTTAATTGATCTTGTTCTTGATATTGAAAAATATCCAACTTTTATTCCTTACTGTTTAGATTCAAAAATTTATGAAAAAAAAGAACAAGACGGTTTATTGTTAATTGTAGCAGACCTTACAATCGGGAAAGGACCTTTTAAAGATACTTATAAAAGTGATGTTAGGTATAGTAAAAAAAAGGACTCTATATATGTAACTAATCTAGATGGGCCACTAAAATATTTAAAAAATAATTGGTATTTTAAACAAGTGGACGATATTACCGAAGTTTTTTTTGAGGTTGATTTTGAATTAAAAAACAAATTTTTAAATACAGTTATGATAAAATCTTTTCAATATGCCTTGGATAAAATCGCTGATGCTTTTCAAAAAAGAGCAGAGAATTTATTTAAGAAAGCTCAAAACTAGATTTAATGCTTTATTAGTCCCAGACCTTTGAATTGAGATTCTTTTTTTGTTTTTAAATAAGTATTTTTTAACAAATGTTTTATTGCCTTTTTTAATTCCTATAAAAACCAAACCTACTGGTTTTTCTTTAGATCCGCCTCTAGGACCAGCAATTCCTGTAATAGATACAGAAATATTAGTTTTGCTAATTTTGTTTAGATTTTTGACCATAGCTAGGCATGTTTCATAACTAACAGCACCATGTTTTATTATGATATTTTTTGAAACTTTAAGGATGCTAATTTTAGATTGATTTGAATAAGTAACTAAACCAAGGGTAAAAACTTTTGATGATCCGCTAACAGAAGCAATAGAACTAGAAAGCAAACCTCCAGTACATGACTCTGCAAAAGATATTTTTTGCTTATTCTTTGATAATTTGTTAACAATTTTTTTTGCTAATAATATCATTAAAACAGGTAATTTTTTCCCATCATGTAAAATATTAGTATTAGCACCACGTATAAACCTGCAAAAACATCATCAAAAATTACACCAAAACTATTTTTAAAATTTTTGTCAAAATAACTTACTGGAAAGGGTTTAATTATATCAAAAAACCTAAAAAGTAAAAAAATTATAAAATAAAATATTATTGCATCAGTAAAATCTTTTATTGTATTATGGGATATTTCATAGAGATATAAAGGTATTGATTGTCCAATTACTTCATCGATGACAACTTCTTTGGGATCCTTATTAGTTAGATTTTTAGTATAACTATTGATCGCATAAAACGAGTAAAGGAAAATTATAACTAAAACCAACAAAATAATATTTAATGGAATAAATAAAATATGTAAAAAACAAAATAATAATATTGTTATAACCAAAGATCCGAATGTTCCTGGTATTATTTTAATTTTTCCTATTCCAAAAAAAGTTACAAATATTAAATTAAATTTATTAATCATTTTTAATCACAGATGTTATCACTTCTGCAGCAATTGCTTTTTCTTTTCCAATTATTCCTAACTTTTCTACAGTCTTACCTTTTAAATTAATTTTGTTTTGATGTATTTTTAGAAGTTTAGATAAAGATTTGATAATTCTATTTCTAAACTTGCTAACTTTAGGTTTTTCACAAATTAAATTAATGTCGATATTGTTAATTAAAAGTTTGTTTTTTTTTAAAACAACTAATATTTTATTAAGCATTTTCTTAGAGCGAATATTTTTATATTTATTAGAATTGTTTGGAAATAATTTTCCTATGTCCATTTTATTAATTGCTCCTAAGATAGAGTCAATAATGGAATGTATAATCACATCACCATCAGAATGTGCTTGTAGGCCTGAATGGTAAGGAATATTAATTCCACCTAAGAACAATTTTTTTCCAAATTTTAATTTGTGTATATCATAACCTATTCCATATTTTAAATTTTTAATTTTATTTACAATATCATTACTATCAGTGATTTTAATATTTTCTTTTTCTCCTTTAATAAATTTTATTTTAAATCCATTATTAATAAATAATGATGCGTCATCTGATATTTGTTTAGAGTTTTTTTTAAATAATTTATATAAAATTTTATAATTAAATGCCTGCGGTGTTTGTGTTAGAAAAATTTTATTTCTATTCAAATTTGAATTATTTTTTTTATTAATATATTTTACAGAGTCCTTAGGTTTTAGTGCTGGAATAACTGCTAAATTATTGCTTAATATTTTATTGATTTTTTTTAATAAATTTAATGAAAAATCAGGTCTAGCAGCATCATGAATGTAAACATTTTTTGGTGAAAATTTTTTTAAATAATTTAAAGCATTAAATGCCGAATTATATCTCTTATTTCCACCATTAATTATTATAATTTTCCTAGTATTGAATTTATTTAGATATCTTTTGTGATTTTTATTGACCACTAAGACTATCTTTTTAAATAATTTTGATTCTAGAGCCTTGTCTATAGAGTGAAATAGCATCTTTTTTTGCTTATAATATGTAAATTGTTTTGGTATTTTAGATTTAAATCTTTTACCATCTCCAGCTGCAAGTAAAATAAAATAATTATTCACGTATGTATTTTTAATTTTTTTATATAATTTTAATTTATGTTAACTTTCTTAAAAAGAAACCTATTTATAACGCTTATTTTTTTAATCACTTTAACTGTTGGATTTATAACATTTTTAACATTTATTGATAAAAGCTTTATTGAATTAAATGATTTTAATCTTCAAATACTTTTAATTCTAAATATAATTTTATTATTTGTTTTTTTTGTAATGATTTTCATTGAAATAAAAAATTTATTGAAAAGTAATATTAGTGTAAGGGGCTCTATTACCAATAGAAAATATATTATTTTTTTTTCACTTTTCACTTTGATACCATCACTATTAATTGCAATTTTTTCGTTATTTCTATTTTCATTTGCCTTGGAAAAATATTTTGATAACAAAATAACAACTGCCGTTAACAATTCTTACGAGATTGCAAAAAATTACGTTAATGAAAAAAGAAATAAAATCGAATCTGATATTGTACTAATCGCATTTGACTTAAATAAAATTGTTAACATATATTATGATAATCCAAATAAATTTAAAAATATTATGGATGCACAAAAATTAGTTAGAGATATAGATCAAATTCATTTAATAGATAGCAAAGGCAATGTTATTGTTTCTTCTTCTAATAGTATTTACAGACCTATAGAAGATAAAGCATTAGAAATGGTTCTAAATCAAGATAGACCTTTAAAAATAATTAATGCTTATGAAAATAAATCGGCCGCAGTAATAAGATTAAATGAATATATAGACACATATTTGTATGTAATAAAATTTTTAGATGAAAATATATCGAGATATTTAACAGAATCGGAAGAAGCAATTAATTTTTACTATACAGTAGAAAATCAAAGCTTAGGTATCAAATTTTCATTTGCTATAATTTATATTGTTATTGTTGCATTACTTTTATTTCTTGCAATCATAATAGCCATTAGATTTTCTTCAAGATTTTTTATATCTATAAATAATCTTATTACTGCCTCCGAACAAATTGGTAAAGGAAACCTAGATATTAAAGTTCCTGAATTGAAAGCTGATAAAGAAATGGAACTTTTGAATAGTAATTTTAATGCAATGATTGAAAAATTAAATTCTCAACAAGAGAAATTATTAATTTCAGAAAGACATGAAGCTTGGGAAAGCATAGCACGTAAACTTGCTCATGAAATTAAAAATCCTTTGACTCCAATTCAATTAATAATTGATAATTTAAGATCTAAATATTTATCCTATATTAACTCACCCGATAAAGAAAAATATGAAACTAATTTAAAAACAATTTTAAATCAAATCAAACAAATAGAAAGTTTAGTTAATGAATTTTCTGATTTTGCCAGAATGTCGAAACCTTTATTTAGAAAAAATGATTTAATTAGTATAATTAAGTCTAATATTAATTTGTTACAGAAAATTGACACAACTATAAACATTCACTTAAAATTAAATGGTCTAAATAATTTGATACTTGTTTGTGACTATGAGCAAATTGGCAGGGCAATATTTAATTTAGTTAAGAATTCCATTGAAAGTATTCAAAAAAAAGCTTTAAAAACAAAGATTTTTGATAAAATAATTGATATAGAAATTACGACAAGAAGAGATTATATAATAGTTGATATTACTGATAACGGACTTGGATTTACAAGTAAAGAAACTAAAGAAATAATTAAACCTTACTATACAACAAAACAAAAGGGATCAGGATTAGGATTATCAATTGTAAATAAAATTATTAATGATCATAATGGTTCAATTAACTTTAATTCACTAAAAGACGGAGCAAAGATACAAATAATTTTGCCTAAAAATATAAATAATGTCAGCTGAAATACTAATTATTGATGATAATGCAGATATTCGTTTAATCCTAAACGAATTAATTTCTGATGCTGGATATATAACCAGAAATGCCGCTAATTATAATCAGGCTTTGACCGAAATAGATAAAAAATTACCCGATGTAGCAATAATCGATGTCAAATTAGATAAAGGGGACAACGATGGTATTGAATTACTTAATCACATAAAAAAAAAGAATAAAGATATACCAGTTATTATCATTTCTGGTCATGCCAATATTGAAATGGCTATTAACTCATTAAAATCTGGTGCATTTGAGTTTATAAAAAAACCATTTGATAAAGAAAGATTAATGAATTTTATTAAAAGAGCAATTGAGAACTACAATCTAAAGAATGAGAATAGAAATCTTCAAAGTAAATTGTTTCATTCATTTGATATAATTGGAAAAAGTCAAAATATAAACTCTATACGTGACCAAATTCAAAAACTTACAACTTCTGAAAGCAGAGTATTTATTTCAGGTCCGACAGGGTCAGGAAAAGAATTGATAGCAAGAAAAATACATAAAAATTCTAAAAGAAATAAAGGCCCATTCGTAATTTTAAATGGAGCTCTATTGGAAACAGAAAAATATGAAATGGAATTATTTGGTGAAGAAAAATCGGATGGATCTATTTCTTACGGTGCATTGGAAAAAGCATCTAGTGGAGTTTTATTAATTGATGAAGTAACAGAAATACCTTTGGAAACGCAATCAAAAATTTTGAGAATTATAATTGATCAAAAATTTAAAAGAATTAACGGAAATCATGATATTCATGTAGATGTTAGAATTATTTGTTCAACAAGCAAAGATATCAATCATCAGATTAGAAGTGGAAATTTTAGAGAAGATTTATTTCATAGATTAAATGTTTTTAATATAAATATTGAACCTTTAAATAAAAGAATTGAAGATATTTCTTTATTAATTAAATATTTTTTAGAAAATATTTGTAAGAATTATAATATTAAGCCATTTGCCATTAAAGATAACAATTACCTGTTGAATTATTCATGGCCAGGAAACGTTAGGGAACTCAGAAATTTAATTGAGAGAATTGCAATATTATCTCAAGGCAGTGATGAAAATCAAATTCTAAACATAATAAAAGAATCTTTATCAAAAAGTGAAGAAGATGCATTTTCAATTAGTGATGCCCTTTCTGTTCCATTAAGAGAAGCTAGAGAAAATTTTGAGAAAGAATATTTAACCACACAATTAAAGAAATTTGGTGGTAATATTTCAAAAACAGCAAAATTTGTTGGTATGGAAAGATCTGCTTTACATAGAAAATTAAAACTACTTGGAGTTAAAGACTTAAATTAAATGAATATTATCATCTGTGGAGCTGGTAGAGTAGGCTTTACTATAGCTAAACAATTAACAGAACAAAACCATTCAATTACAGTTATAGACCAGTCAAGTGAAGACATTCAAAAGGCTAATGATTCTTTAGATGTAAAAGCTATTGTTGGAAAGGCTACTATGCCCAGTGTTCTTGAAAAAGCAAATGCTAAAGAGACAGATATGATTATAGCTGTAACCAAAAATGATGAAATAAATATGTTAATCTGTCAAGTAGCATATTCACTTTTTAAAATTCCAAAAAAAATAGCAAGAATTAGAACGCAAGATTATTTAAATCCTAAGTTTTCAAAAATATATAATAAGGAAAATTTACCTATTGATGTAATAATATCGCCAGAATTAGAAATTGCAAAATCTATACAAAGAAAACTAGAAGCTCCTGGCGCATTAGACAATGTTCCATTTGCAGAAAATAAAATTAGACTTTTAGAAATTCTAATAGATGAAAAATGTCCAATTGTAGATATTAAACTTAATGATCTTACTAAAAAATTTCCAAAATTAAATGCAAATATTTTGGGAGTTGTAAGGGATGAAAAATTTATTTTTTTAAAGAAAAATGATGTTATGAAAAAGAATGATAAAGTTTATGTTACAATCAATTCGTCCCAAATGAAAGAAACCCTCACAGCATTTGGTCATAATGAAAAAATTTCAAACAAAATTTTAATTATTGGTGGGGGCAACATTGGCTTTAATCTTGCTAAAAACATAGAACAATCATTTGATGATGCAAGAATTAAAATTATAGAGGATGATAAAAATAGAGCAGAATTTATTGCAAATGAATTAAACAATTCTTTGGTAATTAATGGCAATGGTCTAGATGAAGATATATTAACAGAAGTCAACTTAGATGAAGTTGAAACAGTTATAGCTCTTACTGATGATGATGAAGATAATTTAATGGTTAGTGTATTAGTAGAAAAATTTTCAAAAGAAAAAAGAACAATGGCTCTGATTAATAAACCAAATTATTCATTACTGCAATCTTCTTTAAAGATTGATGACATGATAGATCCTCGAATGACAACAGTTTCAAGTATTCTTAAGCATGTTCATAAAGGAACAATAGAGACGGTCTACACAATTTTGAATGGTGAATATGAAGTAATTGAAGCTGAAATTATAGAAACTTCAGAATTAATAAACAAAGAACTTAAGAAAAGTAATTTACCTGATGAGATAAGAATAGGTGCTGTCTTGAGAAAAGATGAAATAATTATTCCAAGGTCAAGTTTTGTTTTTCAAAAAGAAGATGTAGTTGTTTTTCTTGCTAAAAGAGACCAGCTTCCCATAGTTGAGAATATCTTTAGAATAAGCTCAATCTAAAATTAATGAGTCGATTTAGCTTAAATTATTTAGGTATTTTTTTTATACTAATCTCTATCTTATCTTTTTTTAATATAATTAATTCATATTATTTTAACCTATATTTAAATATAGATACCTATATCTATACATCATTTATATCTTCACTGATTGGAATACCTTTTTTAATTATAAAAAAAATAGATAAAAAAATTACGATTTATGAAAAAATACTTATCGTAATTATTGGTTACATCTTTTTACCTTTGATCATTTCAATACCTTACTATCTTAGTATTTATAATATTTCATTTTTGGATTGTTATTTTGAAGCAATATCTGGATTTACTTCAACAGGTTTTACAATTTTTGAAAATATAAAACATTTGGACGAAGGTTTAATATTATGGAGGTCAACATCCCAGTGGATTGGTGGAATATATTTCTTATTTTCAATAGTTTTATTGATAGATATTTTTGACAACAGTCTTAAAAAATCATTAACTAATTTTATATCTTTTAATACTTCAGAAACTTTTAAACAATCTTTCAAAATATTAATTCTTTATAGCTCATTAACTTTAATCTTATTTATTGTTTTAAACTTGATAAATATACGAACTTTTGATGCTTTTAATTTATCAATGACAATTATTGCTTCAGGAGGTTTTTTACCCGTTAATAATATTGATTCAATCATAAATTCTAACTTTAAAGAAGTTGTATTCTCAATATTAATGCTAATTTCTTTTTTTAGCTTATTTCTATCTTACAATTTGGTTTTACTTAAAAATAAAAGTATGAATTTTTTTGTTGAAGATTTCTATCTATTAATTTATTTCATTTTTCTAGTTGTAATTTTTTTTATTTTTTTTAATTTTAATTATAATTTTTCATCTATTTTTTTTTCATTAACTAGTAGTATTTCAAATATCGGCATATCTTTAGAAGATACTCCTGATAATTTAGATTTTATTTTTTTAATATTAGTTATTATTGGAGGCTCTTTTTTTTCAACAAGTTCTGGAATTAGATTTATGAAATTATATTCTTTGATAAAGTTTTCAATAAATGAACTTCTTTCACATTCAAAACCTAAACATGTTTATATAAATAAATTTTATTTTTCCGATACTTATGTTAATCAGTCAGAACTTTATAAGTATTTTTTATCAGTTTTAGTTTTTATTGTTTCTCTTTTTACAATCTCTTCTTTATTAACAATTTCAAATATTAACATCGAAGAAGCCTTTAAATTAGGAATATTAACTCTTATGAACACAGTAAATTCATCAATGTTTGGTTTAAATGATATTAATTTTTTTAATCTTAATATTGTAACTAAATTAATATTAATTTTTTTTATGATTATTGGTAGAATTGAATTATTAACTGTACTGATTATTAGTAAAAAATTTCTTTTTAAAAATTAATTTTCTATTAAAAAAATACAGTTTTCATTTTTTACCTTATAAATTATAGAACAACCAGTATGAGACTATTACAAGAAGTAATAAAATTATATTTTGGCCTTGTTAAAATATTAAACTTGGCATAAATACAATGAAAATAACTTATGCCCTCGTGGTGAAATTGGTAGACACAAAGGACTTAAAAGCCGAGGGATTAACGATCATGAGAGTCTCTGGTAGTCTCACACAGTCTCATTGTCCTATAAAATCATATAACTTTAAAAAACCACTTAACTTAAATAAAAAAATAAGGCTTAATTAATTGTTCCAAACTTGAACATGACTTGGTCATAAACTCTTATCATGGTAAATTTATAGATATAAATAAAAATATTTTACAATGGCAAAAAATAATTTCTCTACAATGAATAAATTAATTCAAAAATTAAAAAAAGAATGTCTTAAATCTAATAAGGAAATTTTATTAAAGAAGTTAGCAATACAAACCTTTGGTAATGCAAGTCAAAGAATTAATTCTGAATTATTTACAATCAAACCCTCTGGGATTAATTTAAAAAAAATTAAAAGTAATGATTTGGTAATAATAGATATTAAAACTGGCAAAAAGATAAACAGTAAGCTTAAGCCTTCATCTGACACTGAAACACATAGAGTTTTATATAAAAATTTTCCTAATATCAAAGGTATTGCGCATGCACATCCTACTTTTCTAACTTCATGGGCCCAAACTGGAAAATCAATTCCAAATCTAGGTACAACACATTCGGATTATTGGAAGTCAGATATACCAATAACCGATGATCTTAAACAAAATGAAATAAGTAAAAATTATGAATTAAATACTGGAAAATCTATAATTAGAATTTTGACAAAAAAAAAATTAAATAGCAAATCTTGTCCAGGAGTTTTATCAAGGTACCATGGTGCTTTTGCTTGGGGACAATCGTCCGTAGAAGCTGTAAAAAATTTAGAGGCAATGGAATTAATAGCTAAGCTAGCTTTTTACACTACAATTATTGGATATAAAAAAAAGATAAGTAGAAATTTAATTAATAAACATTTTTTTAGAAAACATGGGTTAAAAAAATATTACGGCCAATAATGATTAGCTCATATTTATCTAAAGAATTTACATTTATATTTTATAGATTTAGACACGTTATAATTTATACTGTAATAGGTTTTTTTTCAATTATCTGTGAACTTGTTATTAGAAATTATTTAATTGTATTAAATTTTAATTTAATTTTAAGTTCAATAATTAGTATTGTAATTGGCATCTTAATAGCTTTTTATTTAAATATAAAAATAAATTTTTTTATTAAAAGAAATTTATTGTTCAAAGCACTATTATATTATTTTTTAATATCGGTGTTATCAATAACAATTCAATTTTTGATTAATAAATTTACAAAATTCCAATTAGATAATTTTTATAACTATGAAATAGAAAGGATAATAATTTCAGGAATTGTTTTCATATTTGCTTATTTACTTCATAAAAGGTTTTCTTTCAAAAATTCTGCTAAATTAGGTGTTGCAATTTATGGCTCTAAAGAGACTGATGTACATAATATTTTTCAAAAAATTGGTATTTATCCTGATTTCATACATGTCGACATTGTAGATGAGACTTTTATTGAGAGTGCAAAACCAGTAAATTTTTCTAAATACGAACAAATTAAAAAATATTGGAAAAAACAAGAAATTCACACTCACTTAATGGCAAAATGTCCAAATAAATTAATTAATCAAGTTTCAAAATTTTCAGATATTATATTTGTGCATAAAGAAATAGATGAAAACTTAGAAGATATAATAAAAACAACAAAAAAAAAAAATTGTAGAATAGGAATAGTTTTACACGCCATAAATAATTATGATAGTGATTTAGAGTCTATTACAGACAATTTTTCAAATATAATGGTTTTATGCATTCCTAAAGCAGGTTATTCGGGACAGCCATTCGTTGAAAAAAGTTATGATTTGATTCAAAAAATTAATCAAATTCAAAAAAGAAAAAATATTAATTTATTTGTTGATGGAGGAATTAATAAAGAAAACATTAAAAATATTAATGCAGAAAATATCATCTCAGGTTCTGATGTATTAAATAACAAAGATCCTAGAGAGCAAATTATGAGATTAAAAACATTTGGTCGATATATCTAATTAATATGTCTTTTCAAAACAAAGATAAAAATAAATTAAAAAAAGATATATTTGATATTTTAACTTCAATCAAAAGTGTTGTCTCAGTGACATTAGTAGGATCTTTTTGGAATAAAAAAAATTTAAAGGATTTTAGCGATATAGATATAGTTATTATTTTAGAAAAATTTAGTAAATCAAAATATTTTGAATGTATTAATAAAATAAAAAAAATAGATTTAAGAAAATATAATTTAGGACATTTAAATTTATTAATAAATCCTACTTTTGGACCTTTAAAATTCGATAATAAAAATAATATAGTTTTTCACACAATGATTTACGACATTAAAAGTCATATAGATCATGTTATTAGAAGTCCGTTTACATGTTATGATTGGGAGAGAAGTTTAGATTTTAAAGGAAAAACTTTAACAAATATTTTTCCTGTTGGGAAAATACAATTAATTGATTTTTTTACCTCAAGAAGAGGAACTCTAGATTACGTAAGCAATATTTCCAATGGTTATATTTCATACCAAAAGTATGAGTTTAAAAAAAAAATATATATTTTAAGAAATAAAAAATTTAAAATTAATGAACGACATAAAATAGAGTTTTCATATCATTTATGCAAATTCTTAATTATTAATTTTTACAAATTTGAAAAACAAAAAAACAAGATACCAAATGACAATGAAATAAAGTTGTTAATAAAAAAAATATTTAAAGAAAATTATATTTATTATTTTAACAGCTTTAAATTATTAAGAAAATTAAAAAAAAATAAAAAAATCAATAGTGAATTTTTATCTTTAACATTTGTTAAAAAATTTATTAAAAATTTTATAAATTATTTAAACAAATATAAAAAACAAGAAATTATATTTTTAAGACATGCTAAGACAAAACTGAATGATGGAACTTTTTTAGGTATCAATCGTAACCCAGGAATAATAAATAAAAAGAAAATTGATGATAAGTTAAAATTCTTAAGTAAAAAAAAAATAAAATTAATCTATTCAAGCAGCTTAAAAAGATCTCTAGAAACTGCAAAGTTAATTAGTAAAAAAAATAATCATATAATTAATGATCACTTACTTGAAAAGAATTATGGAAAAGCAGAAGGTTTGAACTATAGAAATTTAAAAAAAAAATATCCTTTAATGATTACTAAATGGAATAAAAAAAAAGATCCAAAATTTCCTTTTGGTGAAAATGATTCAGATGTAATCAAAAGAATAAAACTTTTTAAAAAAAAAATGATTTTAACAGTAAAAAAAAATAAAAAAAAAGGTATAATTGTTATTGTAACGCATAATGCTTTACTCAGATGCCTTATTGGTGAAATGTTTAAAGTTCCTAAACATGTATGGTTTAAAATAAATATAGATCATATTAAACCGCTTAATTTTATCTTAAAAGAAAATAAAATTATACCAAATTTATATAGAGTAAATTTTTTTAAAAATTTAAAGATTTAAAAATACAAAAATGAAAATTGGAATATTTATAGAACCCCCAAAAAAAAATTCGTATTTGATTAATAAATGGAAACAAATTATTAAAAAAAAATTAGGATCACAAAAATATTTAACACACCCAATTCACTCTACTTTAGCTGTATTTAAATTTAAAAAAAAAATTGAAAAATCTTTTTTTAAATCATTAAATAAAAAAAAATATTCTTTAAAAAAATTTAATTTAAATATAACTAAACCCTCTATCTTTTATAACGATTCATTAACCAAAGGCGCTACTTTATATTTTGGAATTAAAAAAAATAAAAAACTCATTGAACTTCAGAAGAAAATTCTGAATCACTTTCAAAATATTGATAGTTATATTGTTAGAAATCAAAAATTTAATAATAAAAAATTCAATAATAATTTTAAGAAGTATGGATTTCCATTTGTTGGAAAAGATTGGATACCTCATTTTACAGTGGCCTCAATAAAAACAAAATCTAAAATAAAGGATGAAATTATAATAGAGTTTTTATCACAAAAAATTTTTTACAAATCATTTAAAGTTACATTTTTTTCTGTTTGGATAATTAATGGAAATAAACATAAAAAAATTTTAGAAATAAAACTTAAATGAATAAAATAAATATTATAGCAATGGCAGGACTAGGGGAAAGATTTTTAAAACAGAATTTTTCTACGCCTAAGCCATTGATATCTATTAATAGAAAACCAATGTTTTTTTATGCAGCAAAAAGTTTACCTAAATCTGAAAAGACTTTTTTTATTTGTAATAAAAAATTAGTTAAAAATTCAAAATTTAATTTTTATGTTAAAAATTATTTCAAAAATAATAAAATTATTTCTTTAAAAAAAAAAACAAATGGACAAGCAAGCACATGCAATATTGCAACTAAATTTTTAAAAAAAGAAGACATCATAACCTATGGTTCTTGTGATTATTTTTATAAATATAGTAAATATAAATATAATAAATTAATTAATGAAAGTGATTTAGTTGTTTTTGTTCATAAACCAAATAAAAACAATATTTTAAATTTTAAGGAATATGGTTGGGTACAAAAAGATAAAAAAAACTTAATTAAAAAAATTCGATGTAAAAATAAAGTAAGTGACAATCCAAAAAAAGATTTTGTGATTGTAGGAACATTCACTTTTAAAAATAAAAAAATATTTATTAGATCATTTAAAGAAATGTTGAAAAACCAAGATAAAATTAATAATGAATACTATATGGATGTAGTAGCAAAACACGCTAAAAAATTAGACTACAAAGTTAAATATATATTAGTAAACAATTTTAAAAGTTTTGGTACACCTAGAGATTTAAGAAAATAATGAGAACTATTAAAAAAAAAAAATTATCTATAATAATTCCATCCTATAATGAAAAAAATAATTTAAGTTCCCTTTTAGAAAAAACCAATAAAATTTTATACAGATATAGGAATATAGAAATTATAATTGTTGATAATGGCTCAACAGATGGATCTAAAGATTATTTAAATCAAAAAAAAAAAATCTTTACTAAACTAAAAATTGTAAGAGTAAAAAAAAATATTGGCTATGGTTATGGCATTAAATACGGATTAAAGCATGCATCTGGAGCAATAATTTCCTGGTCACACGCTGACTTACAATTTGATATAAATGATGTAGTAAAATTTTTTAACAAAAACATGAATAAAATTATAAAAGAAAAAATTATTGTAAAAGGATTAAGAAAAAATAGAGCTTTTATAGATGTTTTCTTTACACTTGGTATGTCAGTAATTGTAAACTTTTTTTTCAATACAAAAATCAATGATATTAATGGTCAGCCAAAAATGTTCAGTTATTTTTTTGTAAATAAGTTATTAAAATTTGCTCCTAATGATTTTTCAATAGATTTATTTTTACTATTATTAGCTTCAAAAAATGATTTTAAAATTAATGAATTTCCATTAAAAGTTAAAAAAAGAGTAAACGATAAGGCTAAAGGTGGAGGAACTTTAATTGGAAAAATTAAATTAACTATTTCAACTTTTATATATATTTGTTTGCTTAAATTAAATTCCAATAAAAAGTTATGGAAATTATAATACATAGAGTTAACTCAATAAAAAAATTAAAAAAAATTCCCAAATATTTTGGTGTTGAAATTGATATAAGATCATTTGGTTCAAAACTCATACTTAACCATGATCCACATAAAAGTGGTGACAATTTAGAAAATTTTCTTAAACAATATAACCATGGAACATTAATTCTTAATATAAAAGAAGATGGAATTGAAAATGAAGTATTAATGAAAGTTAAAAAAGCTAAAATAAAATCATTTTTTTTATTAGATGTTGAATTTCCATATATATTTAAATGTTTAAAAAAAAGACAAAGAAATATAGCAATAAGATTTTCTGAAAATGAGACAATAGAAACAGCAAAATTAATGGTAAAAAAATTTAAATGGCTATGGATTGACACGTTAACCAAGCTACCAATTACAAAAAAAAATATAAAAATTATTAATAAGTATAAATCTTGTCTTGTATGCCCAGAACGATGGGGGAGAGCACATCAAATTGATATTTATAAAAAAAAATTGAAAAATTTAAAATTTAAACCAAGTGCTGTAATGACTTCGTATAAATACGCACATAAATGGTTAGATTAAATCAGAAAAAATTAGTTAATTTACAGTTAAGATATAATGCAAGTCAGTTTTAAATTTAAAGTTAATATTTTCTTTTGCCATATATTCTTCTGCAAAATTTTTCTCGCGTGTAATTAATATTTTTACGTCACAATATTTATTTTTTTTACCTAATATAACATCTCGTGGATAATAATCCTTTAAATATGGATGTAGTAAAAACCAACCACCCCAAGTACAAAGTTTGTCTATATCACCATCGATTTTAGTTGTATAAAAACTTAAGTGATCTGAAAAAATATTTCGATATTTTAATTTATTTTTATTTAAATATGGGACAATATTATTTTTTATATCTTTGTTTACTTTATAACTGTAAATTATATTCTCGGTATATCTTTCAATTAGATAAAATAAATGACCAAAAAGAAACACTATCATAAAAAAGGACATTATTTTTTTATTTGATAATTGCTTAAAGCATAAAAGTACCGAAATAAAACAAAATAATAAAGCTGGAATATATCCTTTATGAAAACCTGGTATAATAATCAATATAAATAATATAAAAAAGCTTAACGCAATTAAAATAATTTGCTTTTTAGATATGCTAAAAGAAATTAAGAAACAAATGATAAAAGGATAAAGAATTTTTAGAGCGTGTAAAGAAAAGTTACGAAATTCTATCCATATACGCTCAGCTTCAACTTTAAAAAGATTAAAGTTCTTTATGTCTTCTGTTTCCAAAAGATATTTTAAATCTCTCCAGTCACCCCAGAGATCTACATAAAAAATCATGTGTAATCTAAAACTAGTCTGCCACATTCTAATTGCATCGATTGATAGCAAATGGATTAGAGCAAGCGCAACTGGTGTAAATAAAATAAAACCAATTATAAAATATCTTTTAAAGAATAAATAAAAATTTTTTTTACAATAATTAATCTCAAAAATTAAAAAAAAAATATATAAAAAAAATAAAACAACAATAGCATGTTGGCGAAAAAGTATTGAAATGCCTAACAGAATTAAACCTGTAAAATAAACAAAGGTATTATTTTTGAAATAATAACCAAAAATAAAAATTAAAAAACCATTGTAAAATAAAAGCAAAAAAATACTTTCAGAGTGATTAAAGCCTAACGAAAAAATAATTATTAAGTGAAAAAGTAAGCTAAATAAATAGATTGTAAATTTTTCGTTTAGATCAGTATTTTTAGTAAAATTATTTAATAATATACTTAATAAAATGCTACTAAAGATAATTAATAAACAAATAACGAATGATAATATAGTTACTGAGTTAGAAAAAACTAAACTATAATAAACATACCCAGGTCCATAAAGACCATTTATAAATTTTAAATTTCCTTCAAGAGACGCGACTTTAAAAATATATAAAATGTCATTATTATGAGGGTATCCGTCAGTTAAAAATATAGTAGAAAAAAAAATTAAATGAAAAATAGTTAATATAATATAAAATAATTTATCTGCTTTGTTTTTATCTATAAAAATCACTCAAAAATGAATATGTTATTTTTAGTTTTATATCAAGCGAACTAATATAAAATTAGTACGTAGAAATATAAACAAAAAAAATTTGATTATTAATCTTGTTAAATTATAAATATTAATTTAAAAACTCATGAAAATAACTTATGCCCTCGTGTTATTAAACAAATTTTTTACCTAAATAATGAGAATAATTGATTTTTTTGAAATTTATAAATTTATTATAATAGGAATCATTGCTGTATGTATAGACGCTTTTGTTTATTATTTATTAGGTAATTTTGAGTTTTTTAGTTATCCAATATCAAAAAAAATAAGCTTTATTTGTGGTGCAGC
>Ga0187833_10001987_pt1 | contig 22575 bp, 24 predicted proteins | sample ETNtaG_37_FD_167968 | JGI IMG/M metagenome (GOLD analysis project Ga0187833, IMG submission 167968) | Marine microbial and viral communities from oxygen minimum zone, Eastern Pacific Ocean - ETNP2014_SV_400_PacBio MetaG (Illumina Assembly) | ecosystem: Environmental > Aquatic > Marine > Hypoxic...
AAGCCCCCACTGCAGTGGCCGACGAGCCGCCTGTCGATGAAGCCCCCGCCGCAGTGGCCGACGAGCCGCCCGCCGATGAAGCCCCCGCCGAAGAAACACCTGACGAGGCTTCTACCAAATGAAAGAGCTGATTGAGTATATCGCCCGCTCGCTGGCAACCAATCCTGACGCGGTTGAGGTCACCGAAACCATGGAGGATGGGCGGCTGATATTCCGGCTGGAAGTGGCCCCCGAAGACAAGGGTAAGGTCATCGGCCGTCAAGGGCGAGTAGCCCAAGCCATGCGGGTCCTGTTGCGCGTGGCGGCGGTGAAAGACGGCGCTCACGCCGTGCTGGAGATCGTCTAGAGCCCTCACCGCGTAAAATTTTCCGGCCTGAGGCCTGACATTTGGGATACAATGGGACAGAGACCGCCGGGGACGAGGCTGAGCCCGTAACTGTAGGTCGAATTTTTGGTGTCCACGGCTTGTCGGGAGGCGTCAAGGCGAAAGTCTTGAGCGATGTTCCTCACCGGTTTGATGTTGGGCAGAACCTCTACATCGGCGACGAATCCTACTGCATTACCTCCTCAGTCCATATTCCCTCCGCTCAGGTCATCCTAAAGTTTCGTGGCGTCGACTCTCCGGATGCCGCCCGGCCGTTGGTTGGCCAGCTTCTCACCGTCCCTCTGGCCGCGGTCCCTTCCCCACCCGAGGGTGAGTATTTCCACTATCAGCTTCTGGGATTAAGGGTGCTGACGGAAGAGGGCGAAGAACTGGGCCGGATCACCGAAATTCTGGAGACCGGGAGCAACGACGTGTACGTAGTTTCCGGCGATGCGGGCCAGGTGCTGATACCGGCGCTGGCCGAGGTCATTCGGAAGGTCCAGGTGGACGAAGGGCAAATGGTGGTCCGGCTGCTCGATGGCCTCCGGTAGCAATTTTGACCCAGTAATCCCCCGGTGCTAAAATCGCATTACGTGGTTCACCCAAGAGTGGATTGACAAGCTCACCACGAACGGTGGAGGAACTCTCTGTCCCCTCCTACTGAGCCTGTCGAGGGACTTTCCGTTTTAAGTGGTGCCGTTTTGAGATAGTTACCGAGGGAGGGCCGGTCCCTGGCTCAGGTTCCCGGCTCTTTAGCTTCCTGCCGCCGGGCAGAGACGCTGCACCTCGCCGCCTGGGCCGGGACCCCCTTGATGAACCGAAGCATACCCGCCAACCTGAGGAGGTGTCCGAGATGTCAGGGCACTCTAAGTGGTCAACCATCAAACACCAGAAAGGCGTGGCAGACGTCAAGCGCGGCGCGGCATTCACCAAGATTAGCCGCGACATCGCCCTGGCGGTCCGGACCGGAGGCGGAGGCGACCCGGATATGAATTTCCGGCTCCGTCTGGCCATCGAGAAGGCCAAGAGCAGCAACATGCCCAACGACAACATCACCCGGGCTATAAAGCGGGCTTCCGGTGAAGGTGGCGAAGCGGCCGAGAACCTGGAGGAGGTGGTCTACGAGGGGTACGGGCCCGGTGGCGGCGCCATCCTGGTCCAGGCCGTGACCACCAATCGCAACCGCACGGCGGCGGATATCCGGGCTGCCTTCAACCGGGGCGGCGGCAACTTGGGGGAAAGCGGCTGCGTGGCCTGGAACTTCGAGGCCGCGGGGCTGATAACCGTGGAGATGGCGGATGCCGAGCGAGGAGAAGAGGTGACTCTCCTGGCCATCGACGCCGGAGCCGACGACGTGAAACTCGAAGACGAATTGCTAGAGGTATTCACCGCTCCGGACCAGCTTTTTCAGGTCCGGCAGGCGATGGAATCCGAAGGCGTCTCCACCCAATCGGCGGAAATCTCCATGGTCCCCAAAGCCACGGTCGCCCTGGGGGACCGGGAGGCCGAGCAGACGCTGAAGCTGCTGGATACCTTGGAAGACCTGGACGACGTGCTGAAGGCCTACACCAACGCCGACTTCCCAACCGAGGTACTCGAAAAGTACCAGGAAGCGCCATAGTGCCCGGTCTCGGACATCTGTCGATACCCCCGCCACCCTACGGGCCTCAAGGCTCTCCGGGGGCCTCGCCGCCTTCCCGGCCCCTGGGGACAAGCCGCGAGGCATTTGGAGAGTCAGGCGTCCAGACCTCGTCTATTGGGATGCAGGCCGATGCGCGTACTTGGCATTGACCCCGGCACGCTCCGGATGGGATACGGTCTGGTGGAAGCGGACCCCCAACCGCTGGCCGAAGACTTTGGCGTGGTAGCCCTTCCAAAGTCCATGCCTCTGGAAAATCGCCTCTACCAGCTGTACACCCACGTTTTAAACCTGATCAGCGTCTTTCAGCCGGCTGCCATCGCGGTCGAGGACCCTTTCGTGGGAAAGGATGAAAGGCGCTTCGTGGGCCCGGCCATCGCCGTCGGGCAGGCCCAGGCCGTGGTGCTCATCGGCGCCGCCGGCCAGGGGATCCCGGTGTTTCATTACAGCCCCGCCCAGGTAAAGCTTTGTGTTACAGATTACGGCGCCGCCTCCAAAGAGCAGATGCGCCAGACCATAGCCGCCACCCTGGGGCTGGCCGAGATACCCGAGCCCGACGCTGCGGACGCGCTTTCCGTGAGCCTGTGCCATTTGATACAAGCCCAGGCTACGGCAGCCTTGGGACGGGCGATAACTCCGGGGTCGGAGAGATAGCGGGTGATCGTAAGCGTTCGGGGTGTCATTGAAGCCGTTGGTCCGGATTGGGTGCATCTTCAGATGGGCGGCGTGACGTTACAGGTATTCGTGCCGGCAGCCGCTATCGGGGAGTTGGGTTCTGTCGGGACCGAAGCCCGCCTGCACACCCACCTTCGGATGCAAAATGAGCAACCGGTGTTGTACGGATTTCCCAATTCGGCGTCTCTGGCCCTGTTCTTGTTGTTGACCGGCGTTTCCGGGGTCGGACCGCGGCTGGCCCTGGCCCTGCTCTCGGGACTCGGCGCGCCGCGATTGCAAGAGGCCATCGCCACGGGCGACGTCACAGCCCTGGTTTCAGCTCCCGGGGTGGGCCGCCGCACCGCCGGCCGGATTGTTCTGGAGTTGAAGGGAAAGCTGGAGGCGTCTGAAGCGGGCGTTGGACTGGCAACCGGAGGTGACGACTCCGAAGTCATCGCGGCGCTGACGGCCCTTGGTTACTCCCCCAACGAGGCCCGGCGGGCGGTCGGCAACTCGGAGCGGACCCCGGATTTGACTCTGGAAGACCGGGTCCGGCTAGCCCTGCAGCAGTTCGGAGGGAGTGGGTGAGCTACTCGTAACGAGGGACTGGTGACCACACCTTCCCTCTAAACCCCAACAGCGACCGGTGATTTGGCTTGGCCGGCATCTCACGGTCAGGACCTGGGTGAAAGCGACTTCGGTCTCGGCTATAATTTATGAATGTCGGGCGATATTTTGCCTGGTCCCCATCGCCATCCAACAAGCTGCCGCGAAGGTCAAGAATGCCTGAGATTCAAATGGAATCCGATTCCAAGATGACGGGCGGCCAGTGGCGGATAATAGCTAGAGCGTCTCGTCGTCAAGCCGAATTCAACTCAGAATCATTGAGAGGACAAATATGTCGAGCACCGGCGTAAAGCATGAAGCGCGTCGACTGATAGAGAACTTGCCGGACGATGCCACATGGGACGATTTGATGTATCGGATATACGTCCGGCAGGCGATTGAAGCCGGCCTCGAGGATAGTGCGGCTGGCCGAACGGTGGATGTAGCGGAGGTCCGGGCGAAGTTCGGTTTGCCCAAATGAGAGTGCACTGGACGCATGGGGCCATAGAGCACCTGCTGGGAGTGCATGAGAGATTGGCCCAAGACTCGCTACTCTACGCACGACGGGTGATTGATAGATTGATTCGGCGTTCGGAGCAAGTTGCGGATTTTCCTCTATCCGGGCGCGTGGTGCCGGAGTATGAAGCACCGGATATACGAGAGTTGATAGAAAGGCCGTACCGCATTATCTACCGGATTGGGACACAGCAGATAGACGTAATGTGTAAGAATGCCTGAATTCAAGCTAGAATCCGATTTCAAGATGACGGGCGATCAGCCGGGGGCGGTGGCCCGGCTGGCTTCCGGAGTGCTGGAAGGCATCTCCCGGCAGACCATGCTGGGCGTCACCGGCAGCGGCAAGACCTTCACCATGGCCAACATCATCCAGGAAGTGCAGCGGCCCACCCTGGTTATGGCTCACAACAAGACCCTGGCCGCTCAGCTGGCCTCCGAGTTCAAAGAGTTCTTTCCTCACAACGCCGTCGAGTACTTCGTCTCCTACTACGATTACTACCAGCCTGAAGCCTATATTCCCCGGTCGGATACCTACATCGAGAAAGATTCCAGCCTGAACGAAGAGCTGGACAAGCTACGGCTGTCAGCCACCACCTCGCTCCTCACCCGCCGCGACGTGCTGATTGTTGCCTCGGTATCCTGTATCTACGGCCTCGGTGACCCGGAGTCCTATTTCAGCCTGGTGGCCCGGCTTCGGGTTGGTGACATTCGAAACCGCCGGCAGCTGGTGCGCCAGCTGGTCGACATGCAGTACGAACGAAACGACATGGATCTATCCCGGGGTAAGTTCCGAATACGCGGTGACACCGTGGAGATTATCCCCGCCTACGAAGAAGCGGCCGTGCGCATCCAGTTCTTTGGCGATGAAGTGGAGCGAATCGTGCAACTGGACCCGCTGACAGGAGAACTGCTGGCCGAGCAGGAAGAGATGTTCATCTTCCCGGCGAAGCACTTCGTGACCTCCAAAGAGAAGATGGAGTTGGCCGTCGTCGACATCGAGGTAGAGCTGGGGGAGCGGCTCCAGGAGTTTCGGAACCAGGGCAAAGTGCTGGAGGCGGCCCGGCTGGAAAGCCGGACCCATTACGACCTGGAGATGCTCCAAGAAACGGGCTTTTGCTCCGGTGTTGAGAACTACGCCCGCCATCTATCCCGGCGCGCGCCAGGAAGCGCTCCGTGGACGCTGCTGGACTACTTCCCGGAAGATTTCCTGATGTTCGTCGACGAGTCCCACATGACTTTGCCCCAGGTCAGGGGCATGTATCACGGTGACCGTTCTCGGAAAGAGACCTTGGTGGAGTACGGCTTCCGCCTGCCCTCAGCCCTCGATAACCGGCCCCTGAACTTCGAGGAGTACGCGTCGCACATCAACCAGGTTGTCTTCGTTTCGGCCACCCCTGGCCCCTACGAATTGGACCACAGCACCGCCGTGGTGGAGCAGGTGATCCGGCCCACGGGGCTCCTGGATCCCACGGTGGAAGTGAAGCCCACCGATGGCCAGATCGACGACCTGTTGCACGAGATAAAAGGGAGGGTCGACAAGGCCGAGCGTTGCCTGGTGACCACGCTGACCAAGCGAATGGCCGAGGAGCTGGCGGACTTTCTCTCCGAAATGGGTATCCGCAACCACTACCTGCACTCCGACATTCAGACCCTGGAGCGCATCGAGATTCTCCGCGACCTGCGGTTGGGGGTATACGACGTCATCGTGGGCATCAACCTCCTGCGGGAGGGCTTGGACCTACCCGAGGTGAGCTTGGTGGCCATCCTGGACGCCGATAAAGAAGGGTATCTGAGGTCGGGCACCTCCCTGATCCAGACCATCGGCCGGGCAGCCCGCCATGCCAGCGGCCACGTTATCATGTACGCCGACCGGACCACCGATTCGATGAAACGGGCCATCGACGAGACCTACCGGAGGCGCGGCATCCAGCACGAGCATAACCAGGAGCACGGAATTCAGCCCCAGAGCATCCAAAAAGAGGTCCACGACATCACCGAAGGAATCAAGGGCATCTCCGACAACCGGGCCCGCTACCGAGTGGTGCGCCAGGAGATGTCCCGCACCGACATGTACCGGGTGGTCAAGGACCTGGAAGTTCAGATGAAAGAGGCGGCCCGGAGCCTCGAGTTCGAGAAGGCCGCCCAATTCCGCGACGAGATATTCGAGCTGCGCAGGCTGCTTGCCCTGGAAGAGAAAACCCTGGCCCCGGCGGAGTGACGGACCCCCCAGCACTCCCCACTTCGTATGGGGGAGGGGATCAAGCCCCCTCCGCCACCGCCCGGTGCAACTGCTCCAGCACTTCACTGTTTACCTCGAGGCTGAAGTTGTCCACGGTGGGGATCGCTTCCCCGGTGGTGCCATCCACCACGCCGATCTCCACCATGCGCTTGATCAGCCGCGTCTCGTGGTCCACAGTCGGGAGCAGGTTCTTCCCCGCCAGGCGTGAAAGCGCGGCCACCAGGCCGTAGCCGCCCCAGTTGGAAACGCTGGTGATAACCAGCCGGTCCACCTTGGTCACCGCCGGGCTGTTGGGCAGGCTGTCCACGGTGGGTATTATCTCCACCAGGTTCCCCATGCCGATCTCGTTGCCGCCGTCGCCGATCCCCACGGAGGGGACCCCTGCTTCGAACAGGTAGTCCACCCGGGCGGTGTAGGGCGAAATGTCGATGTCCCGCATGTTGGTGTAGATGTCGTCCTTGGTGCGGCTGCTGCGCTCGATGGAAATCAGGAGGCCCGGTTTGAGCCGGGCCAGCGTCTCGGAGGCCACTTGCTGGCTGGTGGGAACGTCGGCGATGGGAAACTCTTCCACCTCGGCCTCAGGGCCCAGCCAGTCCCGCAGCACCGGCGCTGTGTGCAAGTCGGTGACGTAGGTGACCCGGCGTCCCAGGGCCTGTAAGGCATTGCCGATGGCGATGGCTCCGGGCGGGCCGTCGGTCTCGGGCTTGTGCGACATCAAGGCGTAGTATCCGGTGACGATGATCGCGCCCCCGGGATGGTCCATGATGTAGCCCGCCGCTTGGGAGCAAAAGTCTGCCGGAAGGTGGGGGCGTAGCGCCGACATGCCCCGTTTGTCCTGTTGCAGGATGATGTCCTCTATCGTCTCGCTCATTCCTTTCCCCCAACGCTGACTGCTGATAGCTGACAGCTAAAGTATCGCGTAGTCGGCGTCCCGCCGGTCCGTGATGAACATCAAACCGGGGCCGTGGGCGATCAGAAGCGGAGGCTTGCAATTGAGGGCCACCGCTTGGGGCGTGACGCCGCAGGCCCAGAACATCGGCTCCTCGCCGGGCATCAAGTCGACCGGGTCGCCGAAATCGGGATGGGCCAGGTCCCGGATGCCGATGGCCGCCGGGTCGCCGATGTGGACCGGCGCGCCGTGGGTCGCGGGAAACCTGGAGGTGACCTGAATCGCCCGCACGACCTGCTCTCGCTTGACGGGCCGCATGCTGACCACCATGGGCCCAGAGAAGACCCCCGCGGGGGTGGTGGCGATGTTGGTGATGTACATGGAGACGTTGCACCCCATTTCCTGGTTTCGCAACGGTATACCGGCATCGACCATGGCCGCCTCGAAAGAAAAACTGCAGCCCAGCAGGAAAGAGACCAGATCGTCGCGCCAATAGGGCAGCAGCGACTCCGGTTCGGCCGTGAGTTGGCCGTTTTCGTAGACCATGTAGCCGGGGACATCGGTGCGGATGTCCGCGCCCGGTGCGGTCACCTTCGGCTCGGTCTGGCCGGCCTCGATCACCTCCAGCAACGGACAGGGCTTGGGGTTGCGCTGGCAAAAAAGGAGGAAGTCTAAGGCAAGGTCCTGGGGCAGGATGGCCAGGTTGGCCTGCACGTATCCCGGGGCGACCCCGGAGGTCACGCCGCGCCACCGGCCGGAGCGAATCAACTCCCGCACCTCGCGAGCGGTCTTGGGCATGGTTTCCGTGCTCATTGGCGTACCTCCTCGGGGCCGGCTTTGATCCCGGTTTTGAAAAATGTTCCAGGGCGGGCCGGAGCCCGGCCACGGCGTGCCGATCCGACACCGTCCGGCCCGTCGCTGATACAATAGCAGACGGGCGCCGCCGCGGCAAAGGGAGAGCCTTGTTTTCGCTCGAAGAAAGACGCGGTTAGAGTACGAATCGGTCAGAAAATGATGCTCAACGCGCCGTGGGCTTGCAGCGCCTCCATATCCAGGACAGCCCGCCGGCGCCGGATCCTCAAATCTCCATCGACCCGTTTTAGACGGAACTCGTAGTGCCCAACGTAAGGTGCTTCCTCTCCCATGCGGAAGCGATACACCAGGCAGGACGCCCTCACCGCGAGTTCATCCCCCACCGCCTCCACAATCATCACGTTGGTGATCAGCCTCCGGGTCGTGGACCAGGGGTACTCCCGGTGGGCGTGGCGGCTTTTCAACCGGTTGACCCGGCCTTGCAAACGCAGTCTATCGTCATCGATGAACACCAGGTCTTGCCGGGGATCGCCCTCCGGCAGGTCGGTGGTGGGCACCACATATCTTGCGTCGTCCGTGAAAAAGGTCAGCCACTCGTCCAGCCGCCATTCATCCAGCAGGGCCGCTTCGTGGTAGAGGAACTGCTCCACTTCATGGTGCAGCAGGAAGGCTTCCAGTTTTGTCTTGCTCCCATCAGTATCTTGGTTCATGCCTGACTCCACGCTTGGGTAAAGACGGCTTGTTGCTCTGCCATGGCCTGGCCTTCCTCCGGCTGTTCCGCCTCAGGGAGGCCGGTGAGCATGGCATGCCAGTGTCGCCAGAAGGCCCGCATCTGCAACTCGTCCGTCCCCTGGGGAGGGCGGTGCATGCCCCGTGAGATGTCCGACCACTCAACCCCGCTCGCTCTGAAGCCAAGCTGGCAAGACTCCAGGGCTTCGGTATCGTCCGGGGTGGCGAAGCCGCCGGGTCCAAGGAAGGTGAGGAAGTTATCCAGGCGTCTCGCCAGCAGGTGCCCCGTCTCCTCGCCGGTGGCAGCCTCCCACGCGGTCACCTCCATGTGGTCCGGGGCCGTTGGCCAGAACAGCCTGATCGTGATGGAGGTGGTGTCGTTGATGACCAGATTGGGGAAGATCAACAGGTTTCGGCTCTTGTCGGCCATCCGGGCCGCCCGTTCCTCGCCGTACTTTTCCACCAGCTTGGCCCGGATTTGATCTATCTCCTCCTTGGCATCCTCGCCAAAAATGGGGTTCCAGAAGGCAATGGGCCGGCCATAGACCGAATCGTTTTCCATCACCGCGTGCCCGTTGCCCAAGGCCCTCCCAATTCCCTTGCGCTCCTTGGGAACCTGTAGCCCCGCCAGCGCCATGTAATCCCAGTAGGTCTGGTGGGTGGGAAAGACGTGGTATCCGTCGAGACTGTTCTCCACCAGAAGCTTCCAGTTGGCCTTGATGTGATACTTGTTCGAGCCGCGGACCACCTTGAGGCCCACCTCGGTCTGGTCGACAATCAGGTCCAGGTACTCCTTGGCTCCCGCCAGATAGCCGGCCAGGTCCTCAATCTGGGGATTGAAGCTGATGAAGTAGAAACCCCGGTAGCTATCCACCCGGGGCGGTGACAGCAGTCCCAGCGCCCCTTTGTCGAACCCGCTGCCATAGCCCGCTTCATCGGGCACCCCAACCAGCTCGCCCTTGATGTTGAAACTCCAGGCGTGATAGAAGCATTGGAAGACCTGGGCATTGCCTTCGTCGCGGCGGCAGATCAAAGCCCCCCGATGGGGGCAGGTATTCAAGAAGACCCGTATCTGTCCGTCCCGGTCCCTGTTGAAGAAGACGGGACGGCCCGCCACGGTGCGCCTCCGGTAATCGCCGGGGTTTGCCACCTCCGATTCATGACCCAGGTACAGCCAACATTGGTCAAAGACGCGGTCCCGTTCTAGCTCGAATATCTGCTGAGAAGTCATGCTGGAGCGATGTACTCGGAATACCCCTTCTCTGGGCCGGTCGATAATCAGGCCGTTAACGTCTATCAACGCTCTATCCTCCTTAACGAGGGAGTTCGCCCGTCAGCCGAAGTATCCGATACCAACCAGCCCGCGGCCAAATCAGGCGTCGACGGACGATAGCCGGTATTCCAATCCACACAGGCTTTTCCTCTGGTTCTATCTTATCAAATAATGATGCAATACCATCTATAATGCGCTCCCAACGTGGCCCCGCCGTCGGCGGCCAACTGGGGCGCGACGCAGCTTTTCAACACCCGTCGCCGCCGAAGCCGGCCCGCACCGCACCGAGCATGACGAGGAACCGGGCAACCGGCGGCCGCGCATTCGGCCGCCCATTCGATTGGAGGTCCTAGATGGTATACTTCCAGCAACTGAGATTGACTCTGCATCCGGAGGCCTCGCGACCGGCTGGTGTATAACGTTTTCCTGCTGGCGAACCAAAACAATGGGGAGAGTCCCCTGGCCGACGCTATCAGCCGGGCCGGGCTATCCTGCCAGGTCGGGCCAGACCTGGCGCCGGTTGAGGAATCGGAGGCCTCCTCGCAACCGGACGTGGTCCTCTTGGACCTGGCCACGGTGGGCTGGGGCCAGGCAAGAGGGCTCGTTGACCGGTGCAAGAAGCTCCGGCTACCGGTGGTGGCGGTGCTGCCAAGGGAAGGCGTGGCCGAGTACGACCCCTCACTGAACCCCGACGAACTAGTCTTGTGCCCGATCTTGGACGGCGAGCTGCTGGTCAGGATCAAGCAAGCCGTCTACCGGGTCATCGGCCCTTCTGGGTCCCAACTCCTGAGAGTTGGCGACCTGACCATCGATTTGGAACGCTACGACGTCACGGTGAAGGGGCGCCGGGTATCTTTGACCTACAAAGAGTTCCAGCTCCTCGTGCTGCTGGCGTCCAATCCCGGCCGGGTATATTCGCGGGAATCACTGCTGAGCCAGGTATGGGGATACGACTACTTGGGGGGCACCAGGACGGTCGATGTGCATGTACGTCGGTTGCGTTCCAAGATAGAAGCCCCGGGGCGCACCTTCGTCGAGACCGTCTATCTGGTGGGCTATCGCTTCAAGATGCCTGCTTGAAGGGGGTTGAGGGTTCTGGGACCGGGCACTGCCGCTCTAGCTGGCCTCGGTGCTTACAGTGTCCAGGAACCGCGCAACCTGGGCGGCCAGCGCCGCGTGTTTCTTGGATTTAAGCTCCGGGTCCCGCTTCATCAGCCGCGACGCCTCATCCCGGGCCGACTCGAGCAGTTGCCGGTCCGAGAGGTGAGCCATCCGCAGGTTGGGCAGGCCGCTTTGCCGGGTGCCGAAGAAGTCCCCCGGTCCCCTCAGTTCCAGGTCCGCCTCCGCCAACCTGAATCCATCGTGAATCTGCACCATGGCCGACAGACGCTCGTTGGGCACCTCCGAATTGCGCTCCGAAACCAGGATGCAGTAGCTCTTGTGTTCCCCTCGGCCGACGCGGCCCCGGAATTGGTGCAGTTGGGACAGGCCGAACCGCTCGGCCCCCTCGATCATCATCACGGTGGCGTTGGCCACGTCGATCCCCACTTCCACCACCGCGGTGGATACCAGGATATCCAGCTCCCCATCCCGGAACCGGCGCATCACCCGGTCCTTGTCCTTCGATGACATCCGGCCGTGGAGAAGCCCCAGTTTCAAGTCCGGGAACACCTCCTGGGACAGCATCTCATACTCCTCGGTGGCCGCCTTGGCTTCGATGACCTCGGACTCCTCCACCAGCGGGCAGATCACGAATGCCTGGCGTCCGTCTTCGACCTGCTTGCGGATAAAGCCGAAGGCTGCGGGGCGCCGGTCCGGTGTGAGGGTTCCGGTCGAGACCTGCTGGCGCCCCGCCGGCAGCTCGTCAAGGGTCGAAATGTCCAGGTCACCGTAGAGGGTCAGGGTGAGGGTCCGGGGTATCGGCGTGGCGGACATGATCAGAGTGTGGGGTGTCCCGGTCCCCCTCTCCCGCAGGGCGGAGCGCTGCATCACGCCGAACCGGTGCTGCTCGTCGGCGACGGCCAGCGCCAGCTTGGGAAGGGAAACACCTGACTGGATCAGGGCATGGGTGCCGATCACCAGGTCCAACGACCCATCGCCGGCCATCTTGGTCAACTCCCTCTTCCGGGCCGTGCGGGTACTGCCGGTGAGCAGACCCAGCGACACCACTCTGCCCATGGACTCCAGGAACACCGACACCAGGCTGTCGTCGGCTTGGACCGGGCTGCCCATGCTGCTCAACAGGGCGCTCACGGTATGAAAATGTTGCTCCGCCAGCACCTCCGTGGGCACCATGACTGCCCCCTGGTAGCCGGTGGCGGCCACCGCCAGCAGGGCGGCCAGAGCGACCACCGTCTTGCCGCTGCCCACCTCGCCCTGGAGTAACCGGTTCATCGGCGGCGTGCCCCGCTCCAGGTCGGCGATGATCTCGTCGATGCTCCGCTGCTGGGCGGTGGTTAGCCGGAAGGGCAACGACTCGATGAACCCGTCCAGGACCTCTTTTTGGGCTACGACAGGTATCCCCTGGACATCCCGCTGCTGGTGCTGCCGGCGGCGTAGGACCGCCAGCTGCAATGCAAAAAGCTCGTCGAAAGCCAAGCGGCGCCGGGCCGCCTCCCAGGAACCCAGGTTGTCAGGGTAGTGGGCCTGCCGGATGGCGTCCCGCAGGGGCATGAACCCGGTTCGATCCAACAGATCTTCCGGCAGCAGCTCGTCGACACCGTTCAGCCATTGCCCCAACACCTGCCAGGTGAGGCGTCGCAGGCTGCGACCCGATAGCCCCCCGGTCAGCGAGTAGACGGGCACCAGCCGGCCGGTGTGTATCGGTGCCTGGCCGGCATCCAGGAGTTCGTACTCCGGGGACACGAACACGAGCTGACCCCGGAAAGCCTCTACTTTGCCGCTGACGGCTATCCGCGCGTTGGGCTTCAGGGTGCGGGCCAGGTAGCGCTGTCCGAACCAGATGACCTTGATGTTCCCGGTTTCGTCGCTCAGGACCGCCTCGGTATCCTTGCGCTGGCCCTGTTGTCCCCCGATCACTTCCCGGGCATCCCAGATCGTGGCCATCAACGTATATTCCTGGCCCGGGGACAGCTCCGAAACCCTGGCGAACTTCGAGTAGTCCAGGTGGCGTCTGGGGAACAGGTAGATCAGATCGCGCACCGTTCGAACATCCAGGCGTTCCAGCCGGCCCGACAGCTTGGTGTCGACTCCCCGCAGGCGGTCGACGGGAACGTCGACGGAATGGCTTTCCGGCAGGGAAGGGGGGCCCTTGCCGGGTTTTGCCGCCCTGGCAGGCTTCGAGGAGCGGCTGGGGGCCGGGGCCGGAGGCGCAGCGCCGGGGCGTTTTGGCGGCGGGTCGGGGCGGCGGGTGGCGGCAGTCTGGCCCAGGCCCGCGTTTAGCGCGGCGCCCCACCGGCCGGCCCAGCGGCGGCGTTCCTCCGGGGACATGCCGGCGTAGGGAGTTTCCGCGACCTGCCGGAGCAGCTCAGGCCCCCTCGCTTGGGCGGCCATCGCCTCGGCCCAAATCTCGATAAACTTGTCAAGACCGCCCAGCACGGCGGTGTCGTCGAAACCCGTGGACTCTTCCATCCGCAGGATGCTCCGAAAGGGGCCCAGCCAGGAAGGAGGGGGTGGCTCTGGGGTTGCCATCAGGTGGTCGGCGCACCACCGGCGCGAATTAGGCCCACGCCCAGGGCTCCGGGACCCACGTAGGCCCCCAGAGTCGGCCCGAAGCGGGAGATAATGATGTCGTTTTGGGGCGCCAGGCCGGACAGCCTGGCCCTCAGGTCCTCGGCCCGCTCCGGCTCGGTGCTGTAGATCACCGCCAGATGCCGGAGGGGAGCCTGTTGCTCGGTCAACTCCACCAGGCGGCGAAGGGCCCGGTCCCGGTTGCGCGGGCGCTCCATCGGGTGAGCCTCGCCGTCCTGTATCGTGAGAATCGGCTTGACTCCCAGGACCGAACCCAGAAAGGCGTGGGCTTTGCCGATACGCCCGCCTCGCTGAAGATACTCCAGGGTGTCCAGAAGAAAGAAGCAGTGGGTCAAAGGTAAATCACCGCGCACCTGCTCGGCCACCTGCTGGTGGGAGGCCCCATCCGGGGCCAGTTGGGCCGCCGCCATCACCAGCAACCCCAAGGGAACGGACGCGAGCTGAGAGTCGACTATCTCGATGGACTCGCCCGCTTCAGCCCCCAATGAAGCTCTGGCCTGCTCCGCCGAATTCAGCGTGCCGCTCAGCTTTCTCGACAGGTGGATGGAAACGATCTGGTGGCCCTGAGCCAGCAGGTCCCGGTACACCGACTGGAAGTCGGCCGCCGATGGCTGGGCCGTGGTGGGCAGCCGGGGGTTCGAAACCAACTGCTCGTAAAACTGGTCGGGTAAGATGTCCACGCCGTCCCGGTAGGTAACGTCGTCGGATATGACGTAGCAGGGAACGACGGTGATGTTCCGTTGCTGGGACAGCTCTGGCGGCAGGTCGGCCGCGCTGTCGGTCACTATTCGTATCGCCAATTTCACCCCCTTGGTTTACAGGCGAAATCCGGACCTCCGTGCCCCTGTGTCTCTTTGGCGAATACCGTCTCACTCCACCGAGGCCAGATAGTGATAGTGGGGCTGGCCGCCGGGAACCAGGTCCACCTGAATGCCCGGGGTCTGCGCCTCCAACTGGCGGCGCAGCTCATCGGCGCCGGCCGGAGAAGCATCCGCCCCCTGATACAAGGTGATGATCTGGTCTTCGGAGTGAACTATCCGGTCCAGAGCGGCCTTGAGGGCCGTCTCCGGGGATTCGCCCGAGGTGGCCAGCTTGCCCTCCAGGAGGCCGATGTAGCGGCCGGCCTCGACCACATTGCCGTCGACGGTGGCGGCCCGCACCGCCTGGGTCACCTCGACGGTGACCACGGTCTCCAGGGCGCGGCACATCTTCTCCAGGTTGCGTTCCAGTGGGTCCTCCGGGTTGAACGCCAGCATTGCGGCGACGCCCTGGGGCACTGTGCGAGAAGGGACCACGTGAACCCGCGGATTGGCGCCAGCCGACTGCTCCGCGGTTGCCACGACGTTGGAGTTGTTGGGAAGGACTATGGTCTCCTCGCTTCCGGAAGCGCCGGCGGCATGAAGTAACTCCTCTACGCTGGGGTTCATAGTCTGGCCGCCGTCGATGATCGCGGCGCAACCGTGGTCCCGGAACAGGTGGGCCAGACCCTCGCCTTGGGCCACGGCCACCACGGCGATGCTGCCCGGCGCCGGCGCCTTAGAGCGATGCCCGGCAATAAACTCCACGGTTTGCGCGTTCATGTTTTCGATCTTGATCTGGTGCAAGCTGCCCAGGGAGGCGCCGTAGCTGAGAGGAGGCCCGGGGTCGGCGGCATGGACGTGGACCCTGGCGTAGCGGCCATCCCCCACCACCACCGCCGAGTCGGAGACTTCCTTCCCCAACCTCTCTCGAATCTGCTCCAGGGCGAGCCCCTCCTCTTCCCGGTCACTCTCAATGAGGAACTGGATGCAGTAACCCCATTGAGCGTCCGGCATGGCGTCCAGGAAGTCGCTTTCGATTTTCGTGCCGGAGCCGGCGACCGGAACGGGCTCAACGCAAGCCTCCGCCAAAGCCCGGTCCACCAGGTCCCGGTCACGGCCTGTCAGAAAGCAGAGTATCCCTCCGATGATCGCCACGATACCCATGGCGCCGGCATCCACCACTCCCGCCTCTTTGAGCACCGGCAGCTGGGAGGGCGTCCGGTACAGGGCCGCCACGGCGGCATGAAACGCGGTGTCCCAGAGGGCCGGGGTGTCTGGGTCCTCTCCTCGGTCCAGCTCTTCTTGCACCGCTATGGCCGTGGACCGGATGACGGTGAGCATGGTGCCCTCCACGGGATGGCCCACCGACCGGTAGGCGGCGTCCGCGGCCAGGTTCAAGGCTTGGGCCAGGCCGGGCCCGTCGCAGACCTCTTCACCGATGAGCGCCTCGGCGAATCCCCGGTAGAACTGGGATAGGATCACGCCGCTGTTGCCCCGAGCCCCCCAGAACGCGCCGTCGGCCAAGCCGGCCGTTACCTCGGCCGCCGATGCATCGGAGCTATCGGGACACCGCTCCATCGCCGAGCGCATCGTCAAGAGCATGTTGGTGCCGGTGTCGCCGTCGGGCACCGGAAAGACGTTCAGGGCGTTGATGGCGTCCCGGTAGTGCTCCAGACAGCGGGTCGCCGCGTCGAATGCCTGCCTGAAGTCGTTACCCCGGAGAACCGTCATGAAAAGGACCACCTGCCCGTTCCTAGGTCACACGTCGCAGCCCATTATACCTTACGGCTCCACCGTCCCCTGTCACGAGACGGCACGTGGTGAGACCGCCGGCGGGCCCGGTTCTTTCCGGTCAACACCAACCCGCGCCGTTGCACCCGGGGCATTCAGGGCCTTCAGGTAAGCCGTCTCCCTTCGCGAGGGTCACACTTTCTTGGTCGTTAAGTGGTATCATTCACTCCGGTCCACACGAAATCTTCTTGACAGTGCGAGGGCCCTGTCTTACCATGGAATGTCGGGGGCACAAATGGAATACGCAATCTTTAAGACCGGGGGAAAACAGTACCGTGTCAAGCCCGGTGACACACTGGACGTGGAACTGCTTACCCAGGAAGTAAACGGGGTAGCTGAATTCGGCGAGGTTCTCGCGGTTTCCGACGGCGGCGAGGTGACTTTCGGGTTTCCATTCATACCCGGCGCCAGGGTACTGGCCCAGGTTCAGTCGCACTACAAGGACCGGAAGATAATCGTCTACAAGTACAAGGCGAAGACTCGTTACCGGCGCAAGAAGAGCCATCGTCAGACCTACACTCGTTTGCTGATTCAGGATATCCAGCTTAAAGCCGCAACCGCTTCGGCGGCTCGGAAACGAAGCAGGAAGAAACCCGCGGCGGCAAGCAAGGATAAGGAGTGACGAGCAATGGCTCATAAGAAAGCCGGCGGCAGCAGTTCAAACGGTCGTGATAGCAACGCCAAACGCCTTGGAGTCAAGCGGTACGGGGGCGAGCGGGTTACCAGCGGCTGCATCATCGTCCGGCAGCGGGGCACTAGGATTCACCCAGGGACCAACGTTGGGCTGGGCCGAGATTTCACCCTGTTCGCCAAGTCGGACGGCCTGGTCACATTCGAGTGGGCGGCCAAGGGCAGACGGCGAGTCAGCGTGTACCCGGCGCCGGAGTCTTCCCCGGCTGCCGCCTGAAGGCAGTCCTCCGTGCCCTTCTGGGGCGCTTCTCCGATGAATCGCTAAACAAGAAGAAATGGATAACCTACAGTTATGAAAGCCAACATTCATCCCCAATTCTCCCGGTCCGTGGTAACGTGCTCTTGCGGCAACGTGTTCAATACCGGGGGCACCAAACCAACCGTCAGGATCGAAGTCTGCAGCAAGTGTCATCCGTTCTACACCGGCGAGCAGCGGATCGTGGACACCCAGGGCCGCATCGAGCGGCTGCGGCGTCGCTTTAACTTGGAGTAGGCTGAACAACTGTGAGCCGCGGGCCTCTGGCCTCGGCTCACAGTTGTGGAAGACGCCTTCGAGGGTGCGGCCGTTGCGGGTGCCTCGGAATCTCTTGGATTCGAGCCACCCCACAGACGTGAGCTAGGCCAAACGGCCGCATGTTCCTCCCAAAGTCTTGCGGGTCCTACAGAACGTAGGACCCGCGTCGCGTGAGCAATCAAGGAGGAGGCGGTGCCCGAAGTACCCAGGTTCTCTTACGGCGGCCAGGCCGTTATCGAAGGCGTGATGATCCGAGGCCGGAGTCACTACAGCCTCGCGGTCCGCCGCCAAGACGGCACCATCAATCACCAGTCCCAGCGGCTGAGTGAAATCTTTACCGGGCGGGCGCGGCGGGTTCCTCTGGTGCGAGGCGTGGTGGCCCTGCTCGAAACCCTAGTGCTCGGGTCCCGGGCTCTCCACCTGTCGGCCAACATGGCGATACAAAGCCAAGATTCCGGCGACGCGGAGGAGATTCCCGGCTGGATGCTGGGTGCGACCCTGGCGGTAGCCCTCGTCTTTGGCATCGGGTTCTTCTTCCTTCTGCCCCAGCTGATCGTCTGGCTGCTGGACTCCGCGATCCCTTCGACCCTTCTCCGCGAAATCATTGATGGCGCGCTTCGTCTGGCCTTTCTGCTGGCCTATATCTGGGGGATCAGCCTAATCCGCGATGTCAAACGGGTGTTCGCCTACCATGGGGCGGAGCACATGGCGGTACATGCCTACGAAGCCGGTCTGACCCTCGACGTGGCCAACGTGCGAAAGTTCGGCATGCCCCATCCCCGCTGCGGTACCGCCTTCCTGCTGACCGTGATGCTCGTTTCGGTTGTCGTTTTTGCCGCCTTTGCTGGCCTGTCGGTGGAGTGGCGGATTCTTTCCAGGATCGTGCTGATCCCGGTGATCGCCTCCGTGAGCTACGAGATCATCCGGTTTAGCGGCGCCCACCAAGATTCGTGGATCGGGCATCTGCTGGCGCGCCCCGGCCTCCTCCTCCAGCGTCTCACCACCCGCGTGCCTGACGACAGCCAAATCGAAGTCGCCATCTGCGCCATGGAAACGGCCATGGCCGCCGATGCCGGGCGGGAGTACACCCTGGCCTACGGCCAAGCGACGGCCGGGCAAGCCATCCCGGCGCCGGTGGATGAGGAAACCCGTTGAACCGCGGCGGCAGGTGCCGGTAGACTCTTAACGGTAGAGTCTTTAGAAGTTACCGTCCAGGCTCAGCAGCCGTCGAGCGCCATCGTCGGGATCGAGAAAATGGAAGCCGGCCTGGCCCGACACGTACCGGTCAATCGCGGAGTCCCCGATATGATAGTATTCCTCAGCCTGAAACCGTGCCTTTAGGTCGGCCAGTTTCTGCTTCAATACGGTAAATGCCACGACAATTTCGTGCTCTTTCCAGATCCTCTCCTGGTTGCTGATGGTGCGGTCGGAGCAGCTGCCGATCAGGTAGCCGGCGCTCTGGGCATTTCGCACCATGTCCATCGTAACGGCGCCCGGCGGGTCGCCCACTTCCAGGGTGCCGTCAATGTCAAAGCTGATGAGTTTCGCCAAATAAGTGCCTCGCTCTAAGTTTGATACCGCCACAGTTGACCCTGTGGCGCTTCCCCGGATAGCTTGAACTGGGGCAGGAAGAAACCATCCTCCCCTTCCATGAAAACCACTTCCACCCGGCTGCCGATGGCCACGTTCTCCTCTTTCTCCGGGCTCAGGTGCTCGTCCAAAAGGTTTGCGGTGATGCGCAGCCCGTCTCCGGGGTTGGGCTTCCCGCTCTGCTCGTCCAGCTCCACCAGCACGATGGGAAAGGGGGCCCAGTCCCGGAACCCCGGGAGCACGGTATGGGCCACGACCTGGTAGCTGTAGATGGTTCCCTTTCCGCTCACCTGGCGCCATTCCCACTTTAGAGAGGTGCACCAGGGGCAGCCGGGCCCCGGCTCGCCCCGGAGCAGGCCGCAGTCCACGCACCGTTTCACCACCAGGCGTTGGTCCCTGGCGGCTTCGAAGTACCCCTTGTACTCGGTGTCATCGTCGGAAATGCTGATTCGTTGCCCGCGATATTCGTACACCGGCATTGGTCTACCTCCGCATGATGAGGGCGCTGCCGACGGCCGGAGTGCCCCAACCCATATTCATGCTGATCTCGGCGTCCTTCACCTGGCGGCATTTGCCTTCGGAGTAGTCGTAGGTGTGTACTCCGTCCTGACTCTGGAGGCAGTAGTCGTCCACCGTTCCCCGGAGTTGGCGGACGTTCTCAATGACCATGTTCATCCCGTGGGTGTATCCCTCGCAAAGGTGGCCGCCGCTGGTGTTGTTGGGCCGCTTGCCGCCCAAGTTGATGACGCCGCTGGAAACGAACTCGCCACCCTCTCCCTTCTTGCACCAGCCGTAGTCCTCGAACTGAAGCAAGGCGGTGTAGGTGAAGGCGTCGTAGCAGCCGGTCACGTCCACGTCGTCGTGGGTGATCCCGGCCAGCTCGAAGACCCGGGGGCCGACGTAGTAGCCCGCCACTCTGCTGATGGGGCCGTGCTGGTAATGGAAGTCGCCTCCCGGCTTGGTGCCCCGGCCCTGAACGCCCAGGATGTGAACAGGCCGCTTGCGGAGGTCCTTGGCCCGGTCCGCCGACGTGACGATGATGCAGGTGGCGTTGTCGGTCTCCAGGCAGCAGTCCAGCAGGTGGGCGCAGGGCCGGATGATCCAGCGGGAGTTGAGCACGTCTTCGACGGTCACCCGCTGCTTCATGATCGCCTTGGGGTTGTTGCTGGCGTGGTTGCTGTGGGCCGCCTTGATGTGGGCCAGTTGCTCGCCGGTAATGCCGTACTCCATCATGTGCCGGACGAAGGTAAAGCCGAAACGCTGGACCGGGCTGATCATGCCGTAGGGGCGGATCTCGACGTCGGACCCGCTGACCGGTGCCGCCGCCCGTGACCCGGTGCCGCCGACGCGGACTTGGGAGTAGCCGTTCATCGACCGGAAGATGGCCACAGTCTGGCACATCCCCACCTCGATGGCGCCCATGGCCAGGCCGATCAGCGCCTCGGAGCTGGAGCCGCCGCCCGAGCAATCCATGTAGAAGTTGAGGCGAAGCCCCAGGTCGTACATCACCGAGGTGCTGGGGATCGAGTCCCCGCTGTGGTAGCTCAGCATCCCGTCAACGTCCTGGGGCGAGAGCCCGGCGTCGTTCATGGCGTTGCGGATGGCTTCCGTGGCCATGGCCCGCGTGGTGCGCCCTGAGCCGCGGCTGTACTCGGTCTCGCCGACGCCGACGATGCAGTACTTGCGTCTCATATCGCTCAACGAATCCCCTCCTCAGCTCCCAGTTCCTCACCTGCCGCCGGTACATGGACAGCTTGGCCTTGGTTAACCGGGCGGCACGTATCTACCGCAATGTCGCGATTCTCGACCCCGGTTCGCCTGCGCCGGGTTTTGCTTTCCTGGTAAGTGAGCTAGATTCCCCATGACCCGAGCAGCCGGATTGGAGAACTCGGTCCGTTGTCAAAGCCACACCGGCTAAATCACGTTCCACCGGGGGTGGTGAGCCGCCTCGGCCTTGAGGTGGTCGACGATCCAGTCCCGCACCGGCTCCGCCAGGTAGAAAGTGGGCCGCAGCAAATCTCCTTCATCGGAGATCAGTCCCTCTTCCTGGGCCTGGGCTGCTATCAGGGAGCCGGGCAGCATGCGGACCCCAACCCTCAGGTTGGCGACCGCCGGGTTAACGGACCGCAAAAAAGCCAACTTCTCCTCCACGGTTTCTCGGGTCTCTCCTGGTTCGCCGAAAATCTGGGCCATGGTGTAGTGAAGGTTCCCTTCCTCGCAGGTGTGGCAGACTTCCCGAAGGAGGTTCAGGTGCTTGCCCATTGCGGCCCCTTCGTGGCTGTCGCCGCCGGTCCCTCCCATGACCACCAGGGCGCAACCAGCCTGTTTCATCAGACCTATCAACTCCGAATCGCAGGTGTGAGGGGCAAAGCCCGTGTTCCAGTGGAGCTTCAGGCCGGCCTCGATGAGGGCATGGCAGAAAGATTTGGCGTGGGCCAAGGGGAGGTTGAACCCGTTGTCGATGAAGAAAATCTTGCGCAGCCCCAGGCGTTGCTCCAGATCTTTGACTTCCGCCACCACTTCGCTGATGGGTCGGATAACCCGCCAGGCGCCCTTCTCCTGGGCCGCCGGGGTGCCTGCGGAATTGTAATGGCCCAGCTTGGTCAGCACCCCGATGCCAAACCCGGCTTGGCGGTACTTGGCCAGGTCCAGGTCTTCTAGGCGCGGGGGCTTGCTGAAACCGGAAGAGGAGCGCACGCCGTTGAAGGTGATCTCTCCGTTTTCCCGGTAGACCAGGCCGGGCAGGTCCTGGTAGGCTTCCGAGGCCTCCAGCCGGCCGGCCAACTCGGCGAAAGTCTCCCCGGCGTCGCCGACGATGCCCAGGTCCGGCTCAATGAAAGCGAAGCACTCCTTGGGCAGCACGCTGAATGCTGGGCCGCCGCAGATAATCGTCGCCTGGGTGACGGTCCGAATCCGTTCGGTGACCTCTTTGGCCACCGGCAGAATCCATTGGGGGTCCAGATAGCTTCCGTTGTCCAGGTTGCGAATCGAGAGCCCCACCACGTCAGGCTGGAACTCTTTCACCGTGGCCTCCACGTCGGCCAGATAGTTGTCGGAGAACATCAGGTCCAGCACCCTGGTGGAATGGCGGTCGGGGTCCAGGTGGCCGGCCACGTACGCCAGGCCGATGGGAAGTGGTCTCGCTTCCAGGCGGCTCATATACCGGCCGTGCCGGTTGGTTGCGATCAGCAGGACTCGCATATCCCTCACCGATTAGAGGCTGGAGCCAAAACGCCATCATTATCGCCGATGGTTGGATATTTGACAAACGGGGCGCGTGCCCCTCACCCTCGTTCCCTCTCCCTCGGGAGAGGGATGCCCTGGCGCAGCCGGGGCTGGGTGAGGGCCGCGTGCCTGCCAGCCGGCCGAGCTAAGAAACCCTGCCCCGGGCCCACGGAATTGTTGACATCCGGCAATGCCGGGCTTACAGTGTCACTTGCCCGCTTCGAGCGCCCAGGGCGATGCCGCCAGTCTCGATTGCACTCTCTCGTGGCTTCTCATGCGGGAGTCCCCGGTCCCATAAACAGAATCCAGTTCCAGCGCCGCTTAGCCTGCTTCCCGGATCTTGGGCGCTTGAGACCCAGCAACGGAAGAGCGAGAGAGCGTTAAAGGGTATCCGGCGAGCAACAGAGTAGGGCGCTATTCACCTGAGCCGTGGAGCGCGATGAGTGATGTTTCCCAAGAGCGAGAGGCGAAGGCTGAGCCCGAGGCGATGGGAAAGCCCCGCCCCCTGAACGGCATTAGGGTCATTGACTTT
>Ga0187833_10001989_pt1 | contig 22562 bp, 17 predicted proteins | sample ETNtaG_37_FD_167968 | JGI IMG/M metagenome (GOLD analysis project Ga0187833, IMG submission 167968) | Marine microbial and viral communities from oxygen minimum zone, Eastern Pacific Ocean - ETNP2014_SV_400_PacBio MetaG (Illumina Assembly) | ecosystem: Environmental > Aquatic > Marine > Hypoxic...
AAGCAGCTATCGTTTTGCCAACACGGGCGCTAAATCTTACTTAAAACAAGACTTGAGGTTGGTCATTGGTACGAAAGATTTTGTAAAAGAGAACAATGCAGGGGTGAACCTCTATCCGGATGCGTTTACCTTAAGCCAGAACTACCCCAATCCCTTTAATCCCCAGACATCTATAATGATTAGTTTGGAAGAAGATGCCCAGTTAAACCTGATTATCTACAACTTGCTTGGAGAAGAAGTCACCCGCCTGGCCATGAATGAACATCGTCCAGCCGGTTATTACACCTTTATCTGGAATGGCGCCAATGCCATGGGCAGTAAGGTATCTACCGGTGTGTATTTTTATAATGCTATGATCCGGGATGCCCAGGGAAAAGTGGTTCTGAATAAAACCCGAAAGATGATCTTCTTGAAATAAGGGATATTCTATAAGGGGCTGGAAACAGCCCCTTATTTATTTATATACAGTTTGTTGCCTTTATCACAGGTTTTAGTTTACCTTTTCCTTAGGTTTGTTAGTAAACAGGAGTCATTCATGAAGCGTTTAAACAGATTATGGCCCATATTGTGTATTTCATTTATCCTCGCCCAAGTGGACGATGGTTCACAAGCAAAGCCCACCGCGGCCGTTCTGGACTTTGATGGTTCAGGAATCACCACACAGGAAGCACAGGTACTCACCCAAAGACTCGGTTCAGAATTGGTGCAAACCAATGCCCTCATTATGGTCGAACGGAACCAGATGAGTGAAATTATGGATGAACAGGGATTTCAGCAAGCCGGTTGTACGTCCGCAGAATGTGCAGCAGAAATTGGTGCATTATTGGGTGTGCAGAAAATGATTACCGGATCGTTTGGTAAAATAGGAAACTCCTACACCATTGAGGCGAGAATGTTCACTGTTGAGTCGGGGAAAACAGAAAAAACCGTCAGTAAAACTTATAAAGGTGAAGTAGACGGACTCCTGACCCAGATCCAGATAGTTGCGTGGGAACTGGTGGGGATTCAGCCTCCAGCGGATTTATTGGCATCAGCGGGTATTGCCCCTCCCGAAGAAGTAGCTGAAGCAAAGCCAAAGAAAAAAGGTGGCGGGAAATTTCTACGAAATACAGCAATTTTATTGTTATTGGCTGGTGGTGGATACTATGCATACATGATGATGGGTGAAGAAGATCTTCCGATGCCGCCAGATCCACCTTTAAGTGGCGAATCCATGATGATCGGAGGTGGAAAATGAGACGTCTACTATTCGTTACAACAATATTTTCAGTTTTATTTGCACAAACCTACCAAAGTGAAATCCAGCCCATTTGGGATAACAACTGTATTTCTTCATGTCATATTAGTAGCAGTCTTGATGGAGGTTTAAATCTATCATCATCGACCAGTTATTCTGAATTGGTGAATGTGACTTCTCAAGGCTATGGCGCTTTTCAGCGCGTGAAACCGGGCGATCCCATGAATTCTGTTCTACATCAAAAAATAGTAGGCAATTCATCGTTTGGAGACCGTATGCCCAAGGGTGGTTCTCCTCTGGCTCAGGCTGATGAAGAAAAAATAAAAAAATGGATTGAAGAAGGAGCACTACAGAGCTGGAGTGGTGGTACATCTTCAAGCTATTCGTATGATTTTGGTCCGGGACCAAGTTATATTGAAATCGACTCGCCAATGAATAATCAAGCAAATTGGAGTATTGAATCCTGGGTAAAATTTCACCAAACGCCATCAGCCGGGTCTTGGCATAGTTTATTTTTAATTAATGATGGAACTACGAACTATTTTGAACTTTCCTGTGATGGAAATTCCACAAATTTCAATGTTGTTATAAATGGCAGTCAAACTATTAGCAACATCCCTGCCAGTGGTGTATTTGATAACCAGTTCCACCATTTCTTTGTAGAAGGGGACGGAAGCAAGGTCTCTTTCTATATTGATGGAGATAAAAAAGGAGAAGTTCCATATACAGCTAACTTCCCATCAGCATCTGTAAAAATGGTAATTGGTGATCATTTGGATGGTGCTATGGATGAAATCCGCATACGAAACATATCAGGTTTCGACGGTGTTCCGACTCAAAGGTATGTTGCACAGACTGGTGTAGAATTATTGTACCAATTTGATGATCAGAATACGACAACGATTACTGATAATAGTGGTAAAGGTCGCAATGGAAATATCGTGGGTCAAGCCGCCTATGAATTTGATGTCTATACTGGCGGCGGAGGTGGTGGTACAACTGAAGGGATTGATGTTAGTTTCAAAAGCAACGAAATTTTTGGAGGCAAAGTTCGCATTGGATATGTTCCTCAAGGAAATGATCCAAACTACTGGACAAGTGTAACTCATAAATGGGAATTGGCCGATCATTCTTTTCCTGGAGACTATACGGCAAAAGTCTGGAATAGTAATATCAATGATGGCGAAGCCAACCTCATAGTTTTTGTGGATTCAAACAATGATGACCAATGGGATAATGCCACAGAGTACGGAGCCATATCCCAAGTATTTCAGGTGACCAATAAACAGGGTAATGCGGGGACCCTAACCTTGATGAAAGGCGGCGGCGGCGGCGGTGGTGGTGGTACGCCGAATACAATTGAGATTGTGGTTAAACTAAACCAGAATATTGGCAACGGTGATGTCCATGTCGGTGTTTGGTATCCAGGATCTACTAGTGCGCCAGACTTGGTTGATAACTTGGATAATCAAGCTACCCCCTCTCCAGCCCAAGGCTGGAATTTTCAATTGAGTGGCATTGGTATTGTACCCAGCGGCGGTCCCTATAAGGTAGAGGCCTTTTTCGATCAGAACAATAATGATATGGCCGATGGGTATGAATTTATGGTGAGCTTTGAAGTTTATACTGATAACCAGGGATATGCTTATACGGAAATTGATTTAGGTGGTGGCGGCGGTGGCGGTGGTAATCAAGTTCAACTCCAGGCGCAGATCAAGATTCAAAAAGATTATGCACCCGGTAATTTAGAACTGTGGGTGATGAAAGAAGGCGAGGACATTTTCGACAATTCTTCTCTATGGGGTGAGCTCGTAACAGGTGTAGATCCACCCTATGATCAGCTGAAAACATTCACGATCGAGGGGTTGCTGGTAGAGAACCATTACTATTTAGTTGGCTTCTTTGACGCCAATAATGATCAAACCTTGTCTACTTATGATGATCCATATGGTGTATCGGAGTTGTTCAGTATACCACCCAGCGGCCCTGTGAACCTGGTTATCAATGAAAAGTTGTATCGAGACTCTGTAGAAGTGGTAATTAAAAGTATTAATCCGGATATAGGCGGTGGTGATCTGTGGCTGGCGCTTTATAAAAATGAAGATATAAATCCAATTGACGCACTGCCAGCCATTCCGGACAATCCTATTTTCTCAGAACGTATTTTAGATTTTGGACAGACCCCGACCATCAACGCGATCTATGCAATTAAACCTGAAAACTTAGACGCAGAGTATGACTCGGCCTATGCCTGGATTGCATATTATTATACTCACGGGGCACATGATGATGCCTTTGATTTAAATAATGATTATTATGACTGGGGATACATTCATGTCAATCGTCAATCGATTGAACAGGGTAACAGACTAAAACTGGAAATGAACCTGCACATAATAGAGGGGCCGGGAATATCTCCACCTTCGGGTTCCTCCGTACAGGCTAATTATAATGAGGATCTCCAGCTAGTATTTGGAACAAACGTAAGTTCACTTACCGGTAGTGAAGTGGACTATGCTGGAATTACCTATTGGCATGGAACTGGAAGCGGAATTGATGATAGGTATGCGGACGCTGTTTCTACTGGAGATGGAACATGGACGGCAACAATACCCGGCTTTAATGTCACTATGGGTGGCCTGGCACTTGAGTATCAAGCTACTGATAAAATTGGTAAAACAAGTGTTACAGAAATATATGATGTACAGGTTTCATTTGGTGATCTGCCGGATCCATCTCTTTTTTCGTCTACAAATGCTGAAACCTATCAAATGGTTTCTGTCCCCGCTGTACTGCAAAATTCAAGTATTTCGGGTGTTATTGAAGATGAACTAGGTGCAAATGATCCTAAAAAATGGCGAATATTCCGTTGGTCAAATGGTGCTTACCAAGAAAACTCGGGCAGTTTTAATCCAGGTTCTGCCTTTTGGTTAATTACAAAAAATGAAGAACAGATAAATACCGGGCCAGGTAAATCAACGCTGATGTTTAATGCCACAACGGTGAGTTTGTCCGATGGTTGGAACATGGTTGGGAACCCATATTATTATCCAGTCAACTTAGCTGATCATGTGGTGTTAAGTGAAAATGTTGAGCCAAACTTGTATCAATGGAATGGATCCAGTTATAATAATACGACAAGCATGGTGCCCAGAGGTGGGAACTGGGTTTTCTCCAATGGTAGCGGCACCATGGAATTCTTTCCAATGTGGAAATCTTTTATACAAAGTGAGGCTATGCCGGAAGGAACTGTAAACGATGAAGAAGACTTTAGCTGGAAAGCCAAACTCATTACGAAAGCAGGGAATCACTATGATGAAACTGCGACTTTTGGTGTGCATGAATCCGCAAGCGATACCTGGGATCGATTTGATTACCATGAACCGCCGGTTATAGGCAATTACATTTCCATGGCTTTTGACAATGATTCCTGGGCAAAAAATGGCGGTCGTTACAGTCAGGATATTCGTTCTAAAAGTCGTACCCAAACATGGAATTTGGCTGCACGATCAAATATAAAAGGGATCGTAAGCCTCAGTCTTGAAGATATTCATGCTATTCCATCTCATCAGGATATCCGATTGGTAGATCCGGTTCTTGGGATTGTATACAATCTTCGCAGTGAAAAAGCGATTACCTTTACTTCACAAGGGAATGAAAACCCTTATCATTTTAAATTAATTGTTGGTGAAGCAGATGATATCCAATCACAGCTGGATGATATGGGAATGGTGCCCAACGACTTTGAACTTTTCCAAAATACTCCTAATCCCTTCAATCCTGTAACCAATATCCGCGTATCGCTTCTGGAAGATGCCCGCATTACCTTAAAGGTCTATAACCTGTTAGGTAAAGAGGTAAATACCCTGGCATTTAACCAATCTTTAAGTAAGGGTAACCACCGCTTCATTTGGGCTGGTAAGGATGACAATGGTTATCAATTACCTTCTGGTGTCTATTTATACCGGATTGAGATCAATTCGCATGTTGGCAGACAATTGTATCAAAGCACGAAAAAAATGGTCTTAATGAAATGATGAAAAGACTTTTATTCATAGCCTTTTGTATCAGCACTTTTGCCTTTGGGCAAAAGGAATTTGGGAAGATCACTTTACCCCTTGGACGGGTTCAGGTGCAAAAGGGCGGAACTGGTGATTTTAAAAAGGCCATGCCGCGAATGCCTATACACGAAAAGGATGTGGTTAAAACATTGGCAAAATCCCGTTGTGAAATTTCATTAGTGGGCGGCGGAAAGTTGCGAATTGGTCAGAATTCGGAATTGGAAATCACCGAAGCCAATGTGAAGCCTATGGAAAAGAATTTTGGCGCCACGTTAAAAAAAGGGGATGTTTGGGTGGCGGCCAAAGCGGCTTTTGGTGAAAAGAAAAATGTATCAGTCCGAACCCCAACAGCTGTGGCAGCTATCCGAGGAACAAAATACCGCGCTAAAGCCGGTCAGGACGAAAGTTCGGTATTGGTCTACGACGGCAAGGTGGATGTGAATGCGGCCAAGAATGTAACGGAAGCCCGTAAAGACCAGTTGAAACAGGGTTTCCAGCCGGGTGGTGGAAAACCAAAATTTACATTGGGTCCTGTTACTGAAGTTAAGGCGCCAGATCAAGTATCCGGTCCCTATGAAGTATCATTAGAAGATTGGGTTAGTTTGGTAGAAGGGATGCAAATAAACGTCAGAAAAGACGGAAAATATTCTATGTTTAAATTTGATCAAGATGCGGACACGGGGCTTGATTTTGTAAAATGGAATAAAGAACAGGATGCCAAGGATGGAAAATAGGTGAACCAAAAAATAAATACCAAATTGGAGGTGTTAAGTTTTAACACCTCTTTTTTTTATAAATCCCCATCTGGCTTTGGAATCTTCCCCATTTTGGGGGAACCCAAAGGGGATAAAAAAGATGGGAATATAAAGCATGTCTATCGCCTGCCTGAATGGCGAAGTCGGGCAGGTCGCACCAGCGTAGGCAGAGGATCAAAAAATACGACGTATTATCGATCTTTAATATATAATGTCTGATTTCTTAAAACGAATTGGTATTGGTGGTGCAATTGGATTGGGAGTCGCCATCCTGGTTGGATGGGGGTCCTATGAAGTCTCTTTTGTAAAATCTCTTTTAGATGGCTATGAATTTTTGTCTTATGATGGCCGTATGCGCGCCAGAACAGCCGGTGTAGAACAAATGTCCATAGAAGATGTGGTCATTGTAGATATTGACAATACGTCTGTCGCCCCACCAGAAGAAGGGGGGTTGGGCCATTACTTTGATTGGCCTCAAGCATATCACGGTCGATTAATCAATACTGTTTCTTCTGGCAATCCCGCAGCGCTCCTGTTTGATATTATCTTTGATAAAGAGAACACATTTAACTATGACTTGGTCAACGCACTCACATCAGAAAATGTGCCACAAAGAGAAGCCTTATCGGACGTAACAAATCAATATTTGGTAACCAATGATCCTTCTATATTTTTAGAAGCGACCTATACCTCTCAAAAAGCCTACCACGCATTGGTTTTCGAAGAAGAAGACACGCTTAATTTTCTTTATAAAATGGATATGGAACCGGAAGGCTATTATTATGAAAACCATATCATCCATGGCATATCAGAGGAAGCAAAGTCTAAACTCCCCAAAGCGGATCGGGTTGGAAACACATACGTAGATTTATTATCTGCTGCAGTTGGGGCTGGGTCAGCGAATTTTCCTCAAGATGAAGATGGTATTATCCGTCGTTCTCCGACTGCTATTTATTTTGAAGGACCGGACCATGTCTATCCCAGCCTTGTCATGTCAGCTGCCATTGATATTCTTGGCATTAAAAAGGATGGTGGATTCGATTATGATTTTGAAGATCAAGTTTTACGGCTGATTGATACAACCAATACTGTTGTCCGTGAAATTCCTATTGATGAGCATGGACGTATGTACGTGAATTACTACGGTCCATTTCAGACTTTCTATTATTTACCCTACATGTATTGTTTTGACCCGGAAATGCTTCCCCCAGAATATTGGGAGGGAAAGGTGGCTTTTGTGGGTGCTTCTTTGCCAGGGTTGATGGATTTACGAAACACACCAGTTCAGGAAACATTTGCAGGTGTTGAGATTCATGCAAATGTGATGCAAAGTTTACTGAAAGGAGAATTTGTTCAGCCCAAACACCGGTCAGAGACATTTTGGGTAATAATATTCACCTGCATTGTATTGGGTATTGTTGTTAGTCTACCGGAAAAACCGTTATTTACCTTACCTGTTCCCATTGTCGGGGTTGTGGCGTGGATTTTATTCACATACAGCCAGTTTTTCTCATCGTTAATTATGTGGGAAATTGTACGACCGGCTTTGGCTATGATGGGGACTTATGGGGGTATATTCCTTTACAATTTTCTTATAGTGGAAAAAGATAAGCGATTTTTAAAGGATACATTCGGTGCTTATATATCTCCGGAGCTTATCGATCAGATGTTTGATGCAAAAGAAGAACCATCTTTGGGCGGTAACGAAGGATATCACACTGCTTTCTTCACGGACATTCAGAGTTTCTCAGCTTTTTCAGAAAAATTATCTGCCAGCGACTTAGTCGAGCTGTTGAATGATTATCTCACAGATATGACGGATATACTTTTGGAAAATAAAGGAACGTTAGATAAATATATCGGTGATGCGATTGTGGCATTTTATGGTGCCCCTGCGCCTGTGGATGACCATGAATACTGGGGATGTATTACGGCATTAAAAATGCAGGAGAGTTTGGATCAATTGCGAAAAAAATGGCAGAGCCAAGGAGATCGTTGGCCAGAGATTGTCCATCACATGCAAAATAGAATCGGTATTAATAGTGGGCCCATGGTTACGGGAAATATGGGATCAACCATGCGCATGAATTATACCATGATGGGAGATACAGTCAATTTAGCGGCGAGGTTGGAAGCATCAGCGAAACAATACGGTATTTATATTCAAGTCGCAGAAGAAACATATAAAGTCTGCAAAGATAAATTTATCTGGCGTGATTTAGATTATGTGATTGTGATGGGGAAATCAGAACCGGCTCAAGTGTTTGAACTGATTGCTGAAAAAGGGGAAATGCCTCCAGGGTATGATAAACTATTAGATACATATCATGAAGCATTGGCTTTGTATCGAAGCCAAGAATGGGAAAAAGCAATCGAAGGATTTAAAGCATCGGATAAGTTAGAGGATATGTTTCCGGGAAGAAAAACAAACCCAAGTCGTATTTATATTCCTCGCTGTGAACATTACAGAGATAACCCTCCCGGCGATAATTGGGATGGTTCGTGGGCGCTAACGAAAAAATAAATTAAAAATGATAATTCCTGTTTCAAGTTTCCTAAAAAGGTAAGAATTTCAGTTATGGATATTTTTACAACGGCCGTCCTTTTGTTAAAGGGCGGCCGTTTTTTTTTAACTTTTAATCCTCTTTCATTTGAAAATCCTTGGGTCCTTTTGAATGATTAATCAGGAAAAAGCCATTTTACTTCTTGAAGACGGCCGATCATTTATTGGTAAAGCATTTGGATATCTTGGTGAAACAACGGGTGAAGTCTGTTTTAATACCGGCATGACCGGTTATCAGGAAATATTAACAGACCCATCTTATTGCAAGCAAATCGTTACCATGACAACACCTCACATTGGGAATTATGGAATAAACCCTGAAGATGTTGAATCAAATCATATTCAAGTTGCCGGATTTGTTATCAAAGAAGAAACTGACACCCCATCCAACTGGCGATCTACGCAACCTATCGGAGAATACCTTAAAGAACAAAAAATAGTGGGTATCCAAGGAATTGATACGCGAGCGCTCACCCGGCATATCCGTGATAATGGTGCGATGAATGGCATAATATCAACGGTGGATACCCAAATTGAATCTTTAATAAAGAAGCTTAAAAATGCGCCCCAAATGGCCGGACTAGATTTGGCCAAAGACGTAACCTGTAAAGCCGCCTATAAATGGAATGAAATAGAAAAAAAACAATTTAAAGTGGCCGCCATCGATTTTGGAATAAAACATAATATTTTACGATTATTGGAAAGTAACGATTGTGACACGACAGTATTTCCAGCAAATGTCACCTCAAAAGAAATAATGAACTTTAACCCGGATGGTGTGTTTTTAAGTAATGGTCCCGGAGATCCATCTGCAGTGACTTATGGCATTAGAATGGTGAAAGATATTTTAGGAAAGAAACCCATATTTGGAATTTGTCTTGGACATCAAATATTAGCATTAGCATTGGGCGCTAAAACATTTAAATTAAAATTCGGACATCGTGGATGTAATCACCCTGTGAAAAATATAAATTCAGGGAAAGTGGAAATCACAAGCCAAAACCATGGATTTGCTGTGGATTTAGATTCGCTCCCACCCAACGTGGAAGCAACACATGTGAATTTAAATGACAATACTTCTGAGGGGATTCGATGCACAGACTTACCTGCATTCTCTGTGCAGTATCATCCGGAATCCAGTCCCGGTCCTCATGATAGCCGTTATCTATTTCAACAATTTATAGAACTAATGAAAAGCAAAAACACATGATTGCAGATTTATCAATAATTAAGAACGTCCATAACCGCCATATATCGATGATTATAAAATGATACTTGAAACCAAAAACCTGACAAAAACATTCGGCCTCCGAAAAGCAGTGAATGGCCTGAATCTGGAGATCCCGAATGGGTCGGTCTATGGATTTTTAGGCCCAAATGGCAGTGGAAAATCCACAACCATTCGAATGATGACAGCGTTGATTTCACCCGATCAAGGTGAGGTATTAATTAATGGACAATCAGTACAAAAATTGGGTAATAAAGCATTATTGAGCGTCGGGGCACTCATAGAAAGAGCAGATTTTCATAAGCATCTTTCAGGTGAAACAAATCTTAAAATGTTAGCCCGTATGGATGGCACAGATGAATCTCGGGTTCAGGTTGTATTAAATCGAACAGGATTAGGAGAACGGGGGAAAGATAAGGTTAAAACTTATTCTCAAGGGATGAAGCAGCGGTTGGGTATTGCACAAGCCATATTATCCAACCCAAAATTGTTAATATTAGATGAGCCTACCAATGGTCTTGACCCACAAGGGATGAAAGAAGTGAGAGATTTGGTTCGTGAATTAGCGGCAGAAGGAATTACCATTTTTATTTCATCTCATTTATTAGATGAAGTTCAAAAAATATGTTCTCACGTAGCTATGATTAGTCAGGGGGAATTGAAAACGGCAGGCCCCATTGAGGTATTACTTAAAAACTCAGATTTACTGGTGACGGAAATCCATGTGGACCCAATTGCACCAGCAATCAAACTATTATCGACCCAAAGCTGGATCCATCGATGTGAAGAAAAAAATGGGTTATTAAATGTTGGGGTTAGCCATGATAAAATATCAGACTTAATCCAGTTGCTGGTTCAAAATAATTTACAGGTTTCTGCTGTTATACCTCGCACCAGCTTAGAAGATGTATTTCTATCTAAAGTAGGAGAGGAAAACCAAATCTAATGTTGGGTTTAATTCAAAACGAATTATTAATCATTATCGGACGGTGGCGAAGTTATATAGGATTTATTGGTATTTCGATTTTGATGCCACTCATATTGTGGGGGTTTTCTGTAGGCGGAGAAGAACTCCACCAAGATTACGCTAAGGAATTGGGGGGTACTTTTATGGTCGTGGGTTCCATAATTAATTCATTTTTGGCCACCTACGTTATCATGAATACTTTATGGATCCATATCCCATTTTTGGTCACATTAGCCGCAGGCGATTCTGTAGCGGCAGACGGGGCCAATGGAATTTTCAGAATTACACTTACCCGATCAGTAAGCCGGTTTAAAATTTTGGTATCCAAATTATTGGCCAGTTATATCTATACAGCAACACTGCTCATTTTCTGTGCATTTTGGAGTTTGGGTATTGGGAGCTTTGTATTGGGGACGGGAGATTTGATTGTCATTGATAATGGGATATTAATATTGGATGAATCCCAAGCATGGGTACGAATGGTATTTTCATTTTCTCTTGCAATTTTTGTTATGTGTATGGTTGCCACACTTTGTTTTATGTTTTCGACCATGGTTAGTAACGCGGTTGGTCCAATTATTGGAACCATGTTTCTAATTATAATAGGGTATATGATTATAGGGATTCCGCTAGAAATATTTGAGAAAATCGAACCATATATTTTTGTGAAGTATTTCAATGTCTGGTGGGATGCATTCAAAGATCCAATCCCATGGGGAGAAATTGGCAAGAAACTTGGCATACTTGGAATTTATTTGGTCGCTTGTTTTGGGATTGCCACATATGTGTTCTTAAAGAAGGATATTAAATCGTGAGGCGCTTGATTCTTTCAGTTTTATTTATTTCATCCTCACTATTGGTGGCTCAAACACCATCTATTGAACAAATTAGAGATAATATCATTTCTCAATTTGATCGGATTAATGATTATCAGGTGGATATAAAAATATCGGTAAAAATGACGGGTTTCCGAATGCCGAATAAAAAGATTCATATGTATTATAAGAAACCGGGAAAAATTAAAGTAAAAACACGAGGATTTGCCATCTTGCCTAAAACGGGTGCGGGTGGAAATCCTAGTGAATTCTTGGATATGTTAAAGCACGTATCAGAAATCAAAAGAACCATTCGTGACAATAAACCATTTTACAAAATCATGGGAAAGGTGAATCAGGATTCTTTGAAAATTCCATTGCCAGTGAAAAAGGATGAATTTCCTGATATAACGATGAATATTTTTGTGGATGCGAAAAAATGGGTCATTACAGAAGTGGGTGTTTACTTGGATTCAGAAAGTGTATTTACATTGAAGACAGATTATATTGAAGAAAGTGGGGTGATGGTACCAGAAAAATCCGTATTCAAGGTTGGTGTAAAGGGGATTAGTCGATGGACGACTCAAAATCCATTTGATTTCGGTGGACCAGGCTCAGATCGACAAGAATTTGAAAATATAGCCAAGAAAGCTGGGTTTGATGCAGAAAAAGATGAATTTGTTGGTGAAATGATTATGATTTTTTCTAAATATAAAGTGAACCAAGGAATTGATGATGTATTGTTTATTGAAGAAAAATAAATGCCAAAACGAACTGATTTAGAATCAATATTAATTATTGGCGCAGGCCCCATAGTGATTGGCCAAGCCTGTGAGTTCGACTATTCTGGGACCCAGGCGACCCGCGCATTAAAAGAAGAAGGATATCGCGTCATATTGGTGAATTCTAATCCAGCAACGATTATGACCGATCCAGATCTTGCGGATGCCACCTATATTGAACCCATTACCCTGGAATATGTGGAAGCAATTATAGAAAAGGAAAGGCCAGATGCCATTCTGCCAACAGTGGGCGGGCAAACGGCCCTAAACCTTGCCATGGATTTACATAAAAATGGCATCTTGAAAAAATATAACATTCAACTTATTGGTGCTCAGGTGGATGCTATCGAGAAGGCAGAAGATAGGGAACGATTTAAAGAAGCCATGGATGCGGTTGGCATCGAAACGGCTCATGGCGGATTTGTGCATAGTTGGGTAGAAGCGGAAGCATCCTTGGATAATATGCAATTCCCTATCATTATTCGCCCGTCATTTACCATGGGGGGTACGGGTGGATCCGTCGCCTATAATTATGAAGAATTTCAGGAATTGATTGAAAATGGATTGAGCGCAAGCCCCACAACAGAAGTCCTAATTGAAGAATCATTACTTGGGTGGAAAGAATTTGAAATGGAGGTCGTTCGAGATAATGCAGATAATGCGATTATTATTTGTTCTATCGAAAATATTGATCCCATGGGAGTTCATACCGGAGATTCAGTAACCGTAGCTCCGGCATTGACTTTAACCGACAAAGAATACCAGAAAATGAGAAATTGGTCTATTCAATGTTTGCGAACGATTGGTGTGGAAACGGGAGGTTCCAACGTGCAATTTGCGGTGAATCCTGAAAATGGACGCATGATTGTGATCGAAATGAATCCTCGCGTGAGTCGGTCATCAGCCCTTGCTTCAAAGGCCACTGGATTCCCCATCGCAAAAGTGGCGGCAAAGTTGGCCGTTGGTTATACTTTGGATGAACTTCCCAATGATATTACCGGAAAAACCTTAGCGGCATTTGAACCGACAATCGATTATATTGTCACCAAAGTACCGAGGTTTGATTTTGAAAAATTCCCATCAGCGTCTGGGCACCTGGGGGTACAGATGCAAAGCGTTGGGGAAGCCATGTCCATCGGCAGAACCTTCCGGGAATCTCTTCAAAAAGCTTTTCGATCGTTGGAAGTAGGATTGGAGGGGTTGGAATCCAAGCCACTGGCAGAGGGAGATCCAGACGTGAGTCGTGCGCGACCATTGGATATGTCTACTTTACGTTACGGCACCGCATTTAGGTTATTAAAAGTCCGCCAGGCATTTGTAGAAGGTCAATCTGTAGAAGATATATTTAAAGCCACAAAAATAGATCCTTGGTTTTTGCATCAGATTAATATTCTCGTAGAGACGCAGTACAATGCAACGCTGAAAGAATTAAAAAAAGATGGATACTCTGATAAACAAATCGGGCGGATGACTGGAAAAACTGAATTGGAAATACGTGCCCAGCGAAAAGAAGAGTTGATTTACCCATCTTACAAAGTCGTGGACACTTGTGCCGCTGAATTTGCCGCACAGACGCCCTATTGCTATTCCACATATGATGAAGAAAATGAGATTAAACCCATCGATGGGAAAAAAGTCATAATACTGGGTGGGGGTCCCAACCGAATTGGGCAAGGTATTGAATTTGATTATTGCTGTGTTCAGGCAGTATTTGGATTGCAAGACCAGGGATATAAAACAATTATGGTGAATTGTAATCCAGAAACGGTGAGTACAGATTTTGATTTGGTAGATCGGCTCTATTTTGAACCTGTCACCTTTGAAGATGTACTTAATATTGTGGAATTTGAAAAACCAGATGGTGTGCTGGTTCAGTTTGGTGGACAAACGCCATTGAAGATCGCAAATGCGTTGGCAGACGCCGGTGTTCCAATTATCGGGACGTCCCCGGAAAATATTGATTTAGCTGAAGATAGAAAAAAGTTTGGGAAAATTTTGGACAAACTGAGTGTCACTTGCCCAAAATATGGGACAGGAAGAACATTGGATGAAGTGGTGGTGGTGGCAGAAGAAATTGGCTTTCCTGTATTGGCGCGTCCCAGTTATGTATTGGGTGGCAGAGCAATGGAAATTGTGTACGCCAAGGAACAACTCATTGATTATATTTCCCGAAACGCAGATGTGACCGAAGGGCATCCTATCCTGATAGATGAATTTTTAGAGGATGCCTTTGAGTTTGATGTGGATGCTTTATGTGATGGTGAATCAGTTCATATCGGTGCCGTGATGCAGCATATCGAGGAAGCTGGGATTCATTCCGGAGATTCAGCATGTGTTTTGCCACCATACCGAATTACCACTGAAGCCATGGATGAAATTATTCGGATCACCAAATCATTAGCGCGCGAACTGAATGTGATTGGTCTTATTAATCTCCAGTTCGCTTTTAAAGATGGTATCATTTATGTATTAGAGGTAAACCCTCGAGGGAGTAGGACCGTTCCCTTTGTGAGTAAGGCGACCGATAAGCCTTTAGCGAGAATTGCTGCACAGCTGGCAACAGGCGCTAAACTATCTGAATTTGATTTAAATAGTTGGGATGACAATAATCATGTAGCAGTTAAAGAAGCGGTTTTACCATTTAATAAATTTCCTGAAGAATCTATTTTTTTAAGTCCAGAAATGAAATCTACAGGTGAAGTTATGGGAATATCCAACACCATGGGTGAATCATTTAGGAGAGCTTCAATTAGCGCGGGAAACCAATTGCCAGATTCTGGGACAGTATTTATTTCTGTGAATGATTCCGACAAAATGAATGTTATTCCCATCGCAAGAGATCTTCATGAAATTGGATTCAAATTGGTGGGGACATCAGGTACGGCAAAAGAATTAAACCGGAATGGTATTCCAGCGATGTCAGTATTTAAGGTAGGTGAGGGTCGCCCAAATGTAGTGGATGGAATCAAAAATGGGGAAGTGAATTTGGTGATTAATACCCCCATGGGTGCCCAGGCAAGATATGATGAAGAAGCCATCGGACGATCCTGCATCCAAAAAGGGATCCAAGCTATCACAACGCTTTCCGGCGCTGCAGCAGTTGTGAGAGCTATTCGGTTGGCGGGGAAGAAAATTGAGGTAAAATCGATTCAGGAATATCATAATTAATGTTGGTTCCTGTTCTCATTATCTATTATTTTCCTTTCGTTATGTTAGACAATCAACGCAGGAATAGAGTAGAACGACGCCGCCCCAATGAATGGGAGGGACATCGGTAGCGCTTGCCGTTAAGTCATTAAAAAAGATTTAAAAATAAAGCCCTCCGGATGTTCCGGGGGGCTTTTATGTTATTGAAAGGAAAAGGATGAAAAATAAAAAAATAATACTGGCCTACAGTGGAGGACTTGATACCTCTATTATTTTAAAATGGCTGGTGAACAAAGGATATGATGTTATCTGCTTTATTGGTGATGTGGGGCAGAAAGATGATTTTAAAGCGGCAGAATCAAAAGCATTGGATTTAGGTGCGTCAAAGGTCCATGTGAAAAACCTTCAAAAGGAATTTGTTACGGACTACATATTCCCGGCACTTCAAGGCAACGCACTTTACGAAGGGCGATATTTATTAGGGACATCCCTCGCTCGGCCCGTACTGGCAAAAGCTCAGATTAAAATTGCTCATGAAGAGGGAGCTACGATTGTATCTCATGGATCTACGGGGAAAGGAAACGACCAAGTCCGATTTGAGTTGGCCTATTATGCTTTAGACCCAAATATTCAAGTATTCGCCCCTTGGAAGGATATTGAATTTTTAGAACAGTTTAAGGGCCGGAATGATTTACTTACCTATGCGGATGAGTGGAATATTTCTGTGACAGCAACAAAAAAAATGCCATATAGTGAAGACGAAAATCTCATGCATATCAGCCATGAAGCGGGTGTATTAGAGGATCCATCTGCCCGCCCGGATGCATCTGTATTTAGCATGACCAATGGGATTAGTGATGCACCGGGAAAAGAGACATTATTGGAAATTGAATTCGAAAATGGAATGCCGACACAGGTAAAAAACTTGGATGATGGAACGATAAAAATCGATAGTCTAGAAATGTTTTTATATCTGAATGAAATGGGAAGTCTCCATGGTATTGGTCGAGTGGATATGGTGGAAAACAGATTTATTGGTATCAAATCCAGAGGTGTTTATGAAACACCCGGGGCTACCATCCTCTGGGAAGCACACAGGGATCTGGAAGGGGTTGCCATGGATAAAGAAGTGATGCATATCAGAGATATGTTAATCCCGAAGTTTGCAGAATTGATATATAATGGGTTCTGGTTTTCTCCGGAAATGGATTTTCTGTTGACATCAATCAATAAAAGCCAAGAGGCTGTAGATGGCACGGTGCGGGTGGCACTATTAAAAGGGAATGTGATATCTATCGGAAGGGAATCACCCACATCATTGTATGATCAAGATATGTCCAGCATGGATATAGAAGGCGGATTTGACGCAACGGACTCTCAAGGATTCATCAATATTAATGCCATTCGACTCAAAGCACATAATCTGGTATTGCACAGAAGAAATCCATATAAATGGAGAAAGGAATCAAGTGATGAGTAAACTTTGGGATAAGGGTGTCGATCTTGATAAAGCAGTGGAAGCATTCACGGTGGGAAAAGATCCTGAATTAGATAATGTTTTAATTCCTTATGATTGCAAGGCATCCATTGCCCACGCCCGGATGTTGGGTGAAATGGGATACCTTGAAAATAATGAAGTTGGAAAATTGGTCATGGAACTTGAAAATATAATCACCCTTCACAGGGAGGATAATTTTACCATAAAGGTATCCCAAGAAGATTGCCATACAGCCATTGAAGAATATTTGGTTGAGCAATTAGGGGATGTAGGTAAAAAAATTCATACGGCTCGATCTCGAAATGACCAAGTCCTAACTGCCCTCCGGCTCTATTATAAAGAAGTATTACAAGAAATAATTGATCTTGGTGAAGGCTGGATAAAAGTCTTGGGGAAATTTGGAGAAGAGAATTATGATGTTTCTTTTCCCGGCTATACCCATATGCAAAAAGCGATGCCCTCTTCAATGGCCATGTGGGCAGGTGCTTATGTCGATGGAATGAAAGACGATTTATCCATGCTTAAATCAGTTGCAAAACTGATTGACCAATCGCCCTTAGGTTCGGCTGCCGGGTATGGCGTGCCCATTAAAATTGATAAAGAAATGACAGCAAAAGAAATGGGATTCGATCGGGTTCAAAACAATCCTATTTACTGCCAGCTAAGTCGTGGAAAATTCGAATTATCTATTTTGCATGGTTTGGGCCAGATTATGTTGACTATTAATCGTTTGGCTTCAGATTTGATTTTATACTCCATGACTGAGTTTGGGTATATCTCTCTACCGGAAGAATTCTGTACGGGCAGTTCAATCATGCCCCAAAAGAAAAATCCCGATGTGCTGGAGCTTTTACGGGGAAGTTATCACATCATTTCTGGGTATGAAACCCAGGTGAAAGGATTAACGGCCAATCTCATTTCCGGCTATAACAGAGATATACAACTATCCAAAGAACCTATCATGCAGGGGATAAACTTGGGGATTGATTGTTTTAAAATCAGTGCGGCTGTTATTGAAGCATTAAAGGTGAATAAAGATATTTGTGACGCTGCCATGACAGATGAACTTTTTGAAACAGAAAAAGCGTATAAACTTGTTGAAAAAGGAATCCCATTTCGGGAAGCATATCGGCAAGTGGCAGATGCCATCAAAAAGTAATTAATTAATTAGGCGTTGTATTCCTTTTAAATAACCTATTTTTCCTAATCCGGAAATTTGATCAAGACATACATCCTTAATGACCGAAATTTCCCGAAAATCTTCCCGAGTATTAATATCACTTAAATGAACTTCCACGGTGGGAACGTTTATAGCTGAGATGGCATCACGTATGGCATAGGAATAATGGGTGAATGCGCCAGGATTAATAACGATACCGCCCGCATTACCCATGGCACCGTGGATGAAGTCAATGAGTTCACCCTCATGGTTGGACTGAAACCAGGTGATGGAATGCCCATCTGATTCCGGTTGATCGTTTAACCAATTCTCAATATCAGATAATGATTCGCTACCATAGATATCTGGTTCACGAACACCAAGTAAATTCAAATTAGGCCCATTGATAATAAGTATTTTCAATTGAGCGCCTTCAACGATTCTTGAATTAATTCTTCAGTTACATCTGTAGAGGATAAGGCGTTTCCCAGACCATCTAATAGTACAAAATTCAGGACACCTTTTTCTGATTTTTTATCGGTCTTGATAAATGGCATTAAATGATTTCCGTTTATATGGGATAATTGTGGTAAGGGTAATCGATTAATAGTCTGGCTCAAAGTTGACAGTTCTTCTTTTGAAAGCAGGTTAAGTTTTTGAGAAATAAACCCAGCGCATTTCATACCCAGAGCCACGGCCTCTCCATGACGAATTTTTCCATAACCTAAGTGAGATTCAAGAGCATGTCCAATTGTGTGGCCAAAATTAAGGATGCGTCGCAGATCACCTTCCTGCTCATCTTTAGAAACAACTTCTGCCTTGATTTTACAGGATTTACGAATGGCGTCTTCAAAAGGGAAAGAATCAATGTTTTCCAACCAGTTGGATATATCAATTAAAAAGGCTTTATCCCAAATTGCGCCATATTTTATAACTTCACCCAACCCGGAAAAGACTTCTTCTTGGGGAAGGGTTTGTAAAACATCTGGATCAACTATTACGCCTTGTGGTTGATATATCGACCCGACAAGGTTTTTCCCCTCGGCGATATTGATTCCGGTCTTTCCGCCAATGGAAGAATCTACCATGGCCAATAATGTTGTTGGGATTTGGTAATAGTCTATTCCACGCATAAACGTTGAAGATAAAAAGCCTGCTACATCTCCAACAACGCCACCCCCAAGGGCCAAAATATTTGTTTTTCGATCACAGCTAAACTCAACCATCTGGCTGATAACACGACTAAACTCATTGAGGCTTTTGGCTGCTTCCCCTATAGGTAGGGTGATGAATTCACAATCAAACCCCGACGCTTTCAAATTATTTACGAGATCAAACCCAAATAATTCCATTAATCGATATTGAGAAATCACAATCCATTTTTGGCCCTCATTATTATCAGAAAGAATAGAGGGGGCATGATTCAAAAGGCCCGATTCTACGTGAATAGGGTATGACCGTTCTTCAAGGTTTACTTGGATTGTATTCATTAATTGATTTGATTATAAATATTAATTGCCACTTCTTCGGCGGTGCTTTGATTCGTATTTACGGAAAAATGACAGGTGTCTTTATATAAGTTTTCTCGATCAGCCCATAATCGGCTTAATTCGTTTTCTACTTCTTTACCGCCCAGCAAGGGTCTATCTATTACAGATTGGAGGCGTTTTGCCAATACCTGGATTGATGTATCTAAAAAAATCACTTTTCCTGAAGAAGCAAGTTGATTTCGATTCGTTTGATTCAATACAATGCCACCACCACAGGCAGCGACCACATTAGAATTCTCGATTGTCTCCAATACCTCAGATTCTAACTGTCGAAATCGTGATTCTCCATCTTCTGTAAAAATTTCTGAAATTGTTTTATGGGCTTTCACTTCTATATAGTGATCTATATCTAAAAAAGGGATTTCTAATTTTTTTGAAAGTATTTTACCGACTGTTGATTTGCCAGAACCCATCATTCCAATTAAATAAATATTCATTAATATTTTGCTGTTGCTTTCAGGTGCGCTTTTAGTTGATCCATGGAATCGCCACCAAATTTTTCTAATAATGCATCTGCCAAAACGAAACACAGCATGGTTTCTGCAATTATAGACGCTGCTGGTACAGCGCAGGAATCGGTTCGCTCTTTATGGGCATCCTTTTCTTTTTTTGAATTAATATCAACAGAGCGAAGGGGTTTGATCAATGTAGGAATCGGTTTCATCGCCATTCGCAATAAAATGGGTTGAGCATTACTCATGCCACCTTCAATACCACCGGCATTATTAGAATAACGAGTGTACTTTTCACCATCATGACCGATTTCATCGTGGACTTCACTACCAAACTTTCTTGCATCACCAAACCCACCGCCGATCTCAATCCCCTTGAATGCATTTACACTCATCATTAAAGCGGTAATGCGAGCGTGTAATTTTCTATCCCATTGTGTATAAGATCCGAGACCATAGGGCAGTCCAGTGGCAATCACTTCAAAAACACCGCCAACGGAATCCCCTGCTTTTTTTGCATCATCGATTGTCTTGACCATTGCGGCCTCTGCTTCTTTATCTAGGCATCGAACAGAGGAGGCATCCGCCCTATTACTTAGCTGATTCGGGTTAAGGTTATTCGGGACTATGCTTTCATCTTTCACATCATGAATCTCCAAAACTCGACTTCCCACTTCTACACCCACATCCTCTAAGAGTTTTCTGCAGATGGATCCCAATGCAACTCGCATAGTTGTTTCTCGGGCGCTGGATCGTTCTAGCACATTTCGAATATCGTCAAACCCATATTTTTGAATACCGGCTAAATCTGCATGGCCGGGCCGGGGGACTGTCACTTTATGAATATCCTCATTTACAGCTGAAATAGACATTTTTTTTGTCCAGTTTTCCCAATCTTTGTTTCGAACGATAAGTCCTGTCGGTGTTCCCAGCGTTTCACTATGTCTTACACCGCACCAGATTTCCGCATGGTCTTTTTCGATATTCATTCGTCCACCACGACCATGGCCCATTTGTCTCCGTTCCAATTGAACACCAATATATTCTTCTGAGATTTCCAACCCCGCTGGTATACCATCCAAGATTCCTAAAAGGCCTTGCCCATGAGATTCCCCTGCGGTTAAAAACTTTAATCGAGTTAACATAATACTGTATCTAATTCCTTTTTAATCGGTTCCAATTTAATTCTTTCTGAAATCTTATCATTAAACCAAATATCCGCAGATGCTAACCCCTGTGCAATAAACATATCTAGTCCACCCACAGTTTTAGCACCAAACTTTTGTCCTGCTTTTAACCATGCAGTCTCTATGGGGTTATAAATTGTATCTACCAAAACTTGATTAGGTGTGATATCAAAATCAGGCATGGGCTCTGTATCTGGCCACATACCTACAGGGGTGCAATTAATAACAATATCTGGATCATCAGTTGATGTTGGGTTGGGGTAAAAAGATTGCACCCAATCTAATAATTGCGCTGCTTTTTCTTGTGTACGGTTTTTTATAGAAATAGACTTTACGCCATTATTAGCTAAAGCAAAAGCTATTGCTCTTGCAGCACCCCCAGCGCCAAGGATTAAACAATTTTTGCCCTTTAATTCTATATGGTTTAAATCCATGGCTATTAAAAACCCAATCCAGTCAGTATTAAACCCCTTTCCGTTATGAACACAATTCACAGCACCAATAATTTTTGCAGATTCATCTAATTTATTCAAAAATGGAATCACCGATTGTTTATGTGGAATGGTCACATTGAAACCATCCAATTCATTTGAATTTATGAATGAATGAAGATTGTCAGGATGAATATGGATTTTATCAAAAGAGGCTATTAGATTAAGTTGCCGAAAAACTTCATTATGAATAGTTGGGCTTAAACTATGGGCAATGGGGTCTCCGATTACAGCAAAGGTCTTCATGATTGTAAACGATCCAACTCTTTATAGAACTCTGGATAAGAAATGGAAACGCATTCAGGATGGTCTAAAACCACATCACCTTCAGATACGAGTCCGGCGATTGTAAATGCCATGGCGATACGATGGTCATGAAATGTTTCAATTTCAGCACCATTTAATGGCGTTGGACCATTGATGATAAATCCATCATCCAATTCTTCAATCTCTGCACCCATTTTATTCAGGTTGACACACAGAGCATGGATTCTGTCACATTCTTTGATCCTTAATTCTTCAGCGCCACGAACTATTGTTTTTCCATTGGCTTGAGTCGCGAGAACTGCAATAACAGGCAACTCATCAATTAATCCGGGGACTTCATCTTTTGTGATGGTAATACCCTTCATCGGTTGATAAGAAATATTCAAATTCCCAATCGTTTCAC
>Ga0187833_10001994_pt1 | contig 22533 bp, 19 predicted proteins | sample ETNtaG_37_FD_167968 | JGI IMG/M metagenome (GOLD analysis project Ga0187833, IMG submission 167968) | Marine microbial and viral communities from oxygen minimum zone, Eastern Pacific Ocean - ETNP2014_SV_400_PacBio MetaG (Illumina Assembly) | ecosystem: Environmental > Aquatic > Marine > Hypoxic...
TCCCGCAGAAGAAGCACCAGCTGAAGAAGCCCCTGTAGAGGCAGCAGCTGAAGAGGCTCCCGCAGAAGAAGCACCAGCTGAAGAAGCCCCTGTAGAGGCAGCAGCTGAAGAGGCTCCCGCAGAAGAAGCACCAGCTGAAGAAGCCCCTGTAGAGGCAGCAGCTGAAGAGGCTCCCGCAGAAGAACCAGAAGCGGAAGAAAAAGACTCTAAGTAATTTGGCGTATAACGCACCACAGCAAGATAAAAAAAAGCTATTAATCGGCAAGATTAGTGGCTTTTTTGGTATTAAGGGCTGGGTAAAAATCTTTTCCTATACTGAGCCCAAAGCCAATATCCTCTCATATCAACCTTGGTGGCTTTTTGAAGATGACGCTTGGAAGTCATACAAAATTTTAGATGGTCGTGAACAATCAAAAACCATAGTTGTCCAAATTGAAGGCGTCAATGACCGCAATCAATCTCAAAAGTTTATCGGGAAGGATATCTATATTGAAAAAAGTCAATTGCCAGAGCTTAGTGATGGGCAATTTTATTGGCATGAGTTGAATGGTTTTCGTGTTATAAATCTAGAGAAAGTTGAATTAGGCAAGGTTGACTACCTTGTAGATACTGGTGCAAACCACGTATTAGTCGTTAAAGGTGACAAAGAGCACTGGATTCCTTATATTCAGCCATTCTTAGTATCGATAGAAAATAATAATAATAAAATCATTGTCGATTGGGATGAAAATTTCTAGTATTTAAATTACTTAAAACTAGATTTACGACAGGTCCCATCAGTTCTAATCACAACACTATTATTCTAATCAAAACATCATAAAGTCACATATGTAGCGTCTATTGTAATAGAATCTATTGCTATCACTATAGTGATAATACATAGTAGATAGTATTATTAATGAAGATAACTCATGAATTGGGCACTAAAATTATTTCCTTTTTTATATTGGATTAAAGAGTTAAAAAATCCTAAGGTATTGAAAGCAGATTTCATAGCCGGGGTAACTGTTGCTATGGTTATAGTGCCACAATCTATGGCATATGCACAGCTAGCAGGGCTTGGTCCTCAGTATGGCCTTTATGCTTCATTCTTGCCGGTCATGATTGCTGCACTGATGGGATCCTCAAGGCAACTCTCGACAGGGCCGGTGGCGGTAGTTTCATTACTGACAGCGGCAGCTTTAGGTGAAGTCGTTACCGACACCTCTAGCTACGTTCTTTATGCTTCTTTATTAGCTCTAATTGTCGGCCTATTCCAGTTTACTTTAGGTGTATTAAGGATGGGTTTTATCACCAACTTTTTGTCTCATCCAGTTATCAGTGGTTTTACGAACGCTGCAGCAATCATTATCGGAGCTTCTCAACTATCAAGAGTTTTGGGTATAAGGGTAATTAATAGTTCGGATACAGATTGGGTGTCTGCCTGTCAGCCACTCACTTTGATGGAAAGGTTAGAGACAGCTGGAGGAAAAGGCCTCCATACTATCTGTAATGCTGATCAGAACTATGAAACTATTTGGCGTCTATTTGAGGCGGCAATATACTATGCACATGTGCCGACTGTGGCAATGGCAGTTATGTCATTACTTGTGATGGTTGTTTTGAAACAATTCTTTCCAAGAGTGCCTTCTATTTTGACGGTGGTTGTGATTTCAACTGTGGTTTCATTTCTGATTGGCTACGAGGGTATGGGCGGGGCAATTGTCTCTTCTATTGACGTTAGTGGTGTAGTTAGTTTTCAAATGCCGAGTTTTGATTTCAAGGTCATGGGCACTTTGTTTGTTTATGCAATAACTATTTCTTTGATTGGCTTTATGGAGGCGATATCTGTCGCTAAGTCAATGGCCACTAAAACAAAACAACGACTAGATGTTAATCAGGAGTTGATTGGTCAAGGTTTGTCGAATGTTGTTTCTAGTTTCTTTCAAGGTTATGCAGTTTCAGGATCTTTTTCACGCTCTGCTGTTAACAGTTCTGCTGGCGCGGTAACCGGATTTTCATCTGTTGTTACTGCAGTAATTGTTGGGCTAACATTGCTCTGGTTAACGCCTCTGCTTTATCACTTACCTCAGGCAACATTGGCTACAATAATTGTAATGGCAATCCTTCATTTGATTAATTTTGCGCCAATCAGACATGCCTGGAAAGTAGAGAAACATGACGGGGTTGTTGGAGCGTTAACTTTTGTTCTAACCTTAATATTTGCGCCACATCTAGAAAACGGTATCGCTTTCGGGATAATCATGTCTTTGGGACTATTTCTCTATCGAACAATGCAGCCAAGGTTTAGTGAGTTTTCGGCTCGTGATGGTTCAAAGTTCTTTATTAGCGTTACCGATAATGACGAAGATGAAAGCAAATATGAAAGTGTCAATGCAGTCAAGATAGTCAAGTTTAGTGGATCGCTGTATTTCGCTAATGCGGCTTATTTTGAGAATAAAATGCTTGAATTGATTGCTAGAAATAGAGAGCAATTAAAATACATTATTGTTGACGTTACTGGAATTAATCAGATAGATGCTAGCGGAGAAGATGTTCTTAGTAGTTTAGTTGAGTTGTGCTCAATTTCTGGCATTGAAATACTTTTTGCAAGAGCCGAGGGAATTGAAGCTGTATTGCAACGTTCCGGTTTTATAAGTAAATTTGGTGAGGGCAGATTTTTTAACCGCAGAGCTGAAGCGTTAAGATTTGCATGGCAAGAAATTGAAGGGGAAAGTGAGGAAGTTGAGGTTTCACCAGAGACTTTATAGTTGACTTTCTATAGATTTCGATAAAAAGCCTTTATAAAGTACAAACCTTGGGGTTCAGCGGTTGCACCGGCCTTTCGACGATCCTTACTTTCTAGTACTGTTGATATCCAACCCACTTCTCTTTCACCTCTGCCAATCTTAAGAAGGGCCCCTACAATGTTTCTTACCATATGGTGAAGGAATGCATTCGCCTTGATTTTGATTATGATCATCCTGTTGTCTTTTATTATTTCAAAGTTCTCTATCTCCTTGATTGGTGATTTTGCTTGACATAGGCTTCCCCTGAAGGCTGAAAAGTCATGTTTTCCTATCAGCAATTTAGAAGCTGCAGACATTTGATTTAGGTTAAGTTCTCTTGGCTCCCATAAACTGTAATTTGCGTTCAGTGCGGACCGAACCGTGTGATTGTATATTTTGTATTCATATAATCTAGCGTAGGCGCTAAATCTTGCATGAAAATCATCATCCACCTGTTTTACCCAATTAAAGTTAACATCATCAGGCAGGTTAACATTGCCACCAAAGAGCCATGCTTTGTTTTCCCTGTAAGTTTCAGTATCAAAATGGATAACCTGTTCTTTTGCATGAACTCCGGCATCTGTCCTTCCAGAACAGAATACTCTAACTGGATGGTTGGCAACTTCAGACAATGCTAATTCAACAACACCTTGAACTGTTCTAACTCCTGTTTTTTGTATCTGCCAGCCATGAAAGTCTGTTCCTAGATATTCAACACCAAGGGCTATTTTCATAAGCAACACCAATTTTTTTTTATTGTAAAATCGTGAGTAATATTTTAACAAAGTATTTAACCTGTCCAACTTAGACTCTTGTTCTTAGGATAGACATTTGATGAATAACGACAATAAACCTACTGGAGTTAGAAGACTGCTTTCTGCATGTGTGTATTCTGCACAAGGATTCAGGGCATGCTACAGGTCTGAAGAGGCTTTTAGGTTAGAGGTATGGTTAGCTGTCTTGCTGTTGCCGCTTGGCTATATTCTCGGTGAATCAGCAATTGAACGAGTGATCCTTATCGTTCCTATCTTTGTGGTATTAATTGTGGAGATGCTGAACTCGGCAATTGAGGCTGTTGTTGATCGTGTAGGTACAGAACACCACGAACTTTCAGGCTATGCAAAGGATGCAGGTTCAGCTGCTGTTGCAATTTCTTTGATCATCTTTCTTGTTACGTGGATTATTATTCTTATCTAGTCAGTTTGTTGCCAAGGGATGTTGTGTGTCACTATTTTGACTCAATAGAGAGCACTAATCAGTTTCTTTCCAATAGACCATTTTCAAACAATACTGAGCTCTGTGTTGCAAGACAACAAACCCAAGGCAAGGGTCAATACGGAAGAACATGGCAATCTCAAAAGGATGGCAGTATTTTGTTCTCCATCAGAAGGAGTTTTTCTCAGGAATGCAACCTAAATGGACTCAGCTTAGTGGTTGGCTTGGCGATAATCAAGGCTCTTGAAGGTGAACTCTCAGTTTCAGGTATGACTATCAAGTGGCCAAATGACATATATTATGACAATAAGAAGCTGGCAGGCATCTTACTGGAAAATCAAACTTACCCTAGTAATCAATTAGTAGTTATTGGGGTTGGCGTAAATTATGCTTTAAATGAAGATATGGTTTGCGAAACGCCATGGATTGATTTAACAGAACTCGCCAAAAAGCTTCCTAGTATTAGCAATCTAACTGCATCAATAATCAACCATACCCTTGCATTAACAGAGAGATTTGAGTTAAATGGTTTTGCTGACTTTCAAATGGATTGGGAGCGCTATGACATGCTCAAAGGTAAACAAATTAGTTTTGAACGGGAGGGCGCCTCTATTACAGCAGAAGTTCTAGGTATTAGCTCGAAAGGAGCGCTGAAGATAATTGCCCAAAACAAAGTGGAAGAGCTCTACAGCTCTAGGAATATTAACTATATTTAGGGTAAGATAGTTTGCACCTATAAACAAACGGCGATTAACAAATGTCAGACAATATTTTAGAAGTAAAAAATATCCATAAAACATATGCAAGACGAGAAGTTGTCAATGATGTCTCTTTCTCAGTTAGTGGTGGCGAAATTGTTGGTCTACTTGGACCAAATGGCGCTGGGAAAACTACCTGTTTTTATATAGCTTGCGGTTTAGTTAAGTCTAACAATGGAAAGGTATTTCTGAATCATAAAAGTATAGGACATATGCCGATGCATAAGCGCGCTATTCTGGGGTTAGGGTACTTACCTCAGGAACCCTCGATTTTTCGTAAATTGAATGTTGAAGACAACATTATGGCGATCCTGGAACTAAAAAAGACATTGCCAGCTAAGTCAAGAAAGAACCGACTTGAAGAGTTATTGAAAGAGTTTAATATTGAACATATTCGCCACATAAAAGGGATTACTCTGTCTGGCGGAGAGCGTAGGCGTGTTGAAATAGCAAGAGCTCTAGCAATGGAGCCAAAGTTCATTTTGTTAGACGAACCATTTGCCGGTATTGACCCAATCTCGGTGGTAGACATACAGGATATTATTTATCAATTAAGAGACAAAGGAGTTGGCGTTCTAATTACGGACCATAATTATCGAGAAATGCTCGACACATGCGACCATTCATATGTTTTGAATACCGGTAAAATCATTGCCTCAGGCAATAAAGAAACAATTTTAGCTAATACAGAGGTTAAAAAAGTCTATTTAGGCGAAACCGTTGGTGGATAAGAAAAAATTTATTACCTTGGGGATTGAGTCCTCGTGCGATGAAACTGGCATAGGCATTTATTGTAGCAAAAAAGGGCTTCTTTCACATAAACTATACTCGCAAATAGAGCTGCACTCGGACTATGGTGGCGTAGTCCCTGAGCTTGCCTCTAGAGACCATATCCAAAAAACCCTGCCGCTCATTAAAGAGGCTCTTGAATCAAGCAAGATAACGTTGCAAGACCTAAGTGGTGTCGCTTATACTGCAGGTCCGGGCCTAGCTGGCGCTTTATTAGTTGGCAGCTCCATCGCACAAAGCCTAGCTTGGGGGTTAGACATTCCTGCTTTAGGAGTGCACCATATGGAAGGACATCTATTGGCGCCATTATTGGCTTCTTCTAGGCTTAACTTCCCTTTTGTTGCGCTTCTTGTCTCTGGAGGACATACAATGCTTGTTGAGGTTGGCGGTATTGGTCGATACAATATTATGGGCGAGTCTTTGGATGATGCGGTCGGGGAAGCGTTCGACAAAACCGCAAAAATTCTAGGTTTAGGCTACCCCGGTGGTCCTGCATTGGCAAATTTGGCAATAAAAGGCGATAAAGATAGATTTGATTTTCCGCGGCCGATGACTGATAGGCCGGGTTTGGATTTTAGCTTTAGTGGGCTAAAAACATTCGCCCGAAACACTTACCTTAAATATCCTGAGGAAAAACCCAGCATTGCAAAGGCGTTCGAGATTGCCGCAACAGAGACCTTGATGATTAAGTGTAGAAGAGCTATTGAAAAAACAAATTTCTCAACTCTTGTGGTTGCGGGTGGTGTTAGTGCAAACAATTGTTTACGGCAAACATTGGACAAAATGGCTAAAAGTCTTAACATTGATGTCTACTATCCCGATCCAGAGTTTTGTACAGATAATGGCGCTATGATTGCGCTTGCCGGCCATTACCGTTTACTGTCTGGTCAATCTAATGATGGTTATGAAATTAAGATCAGGCCTCGCTGGAACTTAGAGGAGTTACAAGCTGTTTGAGTGATGGAGAAGTTAAAGAATATTGAAAATAGCGAAACTATTCGAAAACTTAATTCAAATGCTTATAATAGTCAGCATGAAAGCCTAATACCATATTATTTCTTTTAATTTATACACCTTTCCATGCTTATTATTCCCGCAATTGATTTAAAAGATGGGCAATGTGTCCGTCTGAGGCAAGGCCTAATGGAGGACACAACCGTATTCTCCGACGACCCTTGCGAGATGGCCGCTAGGTGGATAAATGAGGGCGCTAGGAGACTCCATCTGGTTGATCTTAATGGTGCATTCGAGGGCAAGCCAGTGAATGCAGAGTGTGTGCATCAGATAACTAAAGAATTCCCTCACCTGCCCATTCAGATTGGCGGCGGCATAAGAGATATCAATACTGCAAACACCTATATTGAGGCTGGAGTTAGTTACCTCATTATTGGCACCATGGCTGTTACTCATCCACAATTTGTTAGCGATTTATGTAATGAATTTCCGGGCAAAATTATTGTCGGTCTTGATGCAAACAATGGACTCGTCGCTACAGATGGATGGGCAAAAAAGACTGATCTACATGTTATTGAATTGTCAAAAATTTTTGAACAGGACGGTGTTAGTTCGATTATCTACACTGACATTGCGCGTGACGGAATGATGCTAGGTGTTAATGTCAGCGCAACTTCAGAGCTTGCAATCAATACAACTATTCCGATAATTGCCTCTGGTGGCATTACAAATCTTGATGACATCGCCGCACTTTTGAAAAATGCACATCACGGTATAATAGGAGCAATAACAGGAAGGGCTATTTACGAAGGCTCGCTTGATTTTGCTGATGCACAAAGAATGAGTGATATTTATGATAGTTGAAGTTGCCTATGCACTAGCCGAAAGACAAACCTTGCTTAGCCTTGAAGTGGAGGAAGGCATAACTGTACGAGGGGCTATTGAGGCTTCAGGCATTTTAGATAGGCACAATCAAATCGATCTAACGAAAGATAGGGTAGGAATTTTTTCTAAATTTACTACACTTGATACAGTTTTGCGTGAAAAAGATCGTGTTGAGATCTATCGCCCCCTTATTGCTGACCCTAAAAAAGTACGAAAAGAACGCGCTGCGAAGGGTAAAGCTATGCGCAATGTAAAAAAATCCAATACAGGGTAAAATGGACTCTCTACAATACAACTTATACATTAATGAGCGAAGAAAAACCTCCGAGTAAGTCCTTACTTCAAAGACTAATCAGCAAGCTTTTTAACCAAACATTAAAACCCCGAGCACAATTAATGAGAGCCATAGAAGAGGCCGAAGATAATCTCGTTATTGACCCCTATAGCCGTTCAGTTATTGAAGGAGCGATGCAATTCGAGAGCTTAAAGGTGCGTGATGTTATGGTACCAAAATCAAAAATGATCATGATTAGTTCTGAGGCTTCAACAAGCGAGTTACTCAAGATCATGTCAGCTTCCTACCACTCGCGATTCCCAATCCATAATGAAAAGAGCGATTCAGTTTTAGGTCTTATCTTGGCGAAAGACTTGCTTGTCCATTTAGCCAGAGATGAAGAGGATCAGTTTAACTACCGTGAATATCTTCGAGATGCACTCTCTGTCCCAGAAAGCAAGCCTCTAGGTAAGCTATTGAGAGAATTCCAGCAAAACAAATCTCATATGGCTATTGTTTTAGATGAGTACGGAGAGATTGCTGGACTAGTGACATTAGAGGATGTGCTTGAACAAATTGTAGGTGAGATAGAAGATGAACACGACCAGGAAGAGGACAATATTATTGACTTTGGAGATGGCAGATATTTGCTTCAAGCAAATACCCCTATAGTTGAGTTTAATGAGTATTTTAATGTATCGATTTCAGCTGAAGACTCTGATACTGTAGCAGGACTGGTTATTTCAGGTTTCACCTATATGCCCGAACAAATGAGCGAGATTACCCTTCAGGGCTTTCACTTTAAAGTTTTGAAGACTGAATCTCGGAGAATACATTTGATTGAAGTTCAGCACGCTCAAGAGATTGTTGATTCTCATTCTGAGACAAATTAAGTTAAACAATCTTAACGTCAAGGTCGTTCCGACGAACTTTATTATTAGTATAATTTGGCTTAATGAGCTCGCTTGAAAAGACAACACAAATTGCAATAGAATTACTGAAAAAGCAAAAAATAACTGACTACGAAGTTTCACTTGGAAAAAGTTCCGGAGTTTCTACGAAAGTTAGGCTTTCAGAAGTTGAAACCTTGCAGTATCACCTCGATACAAGTTTTGATGTTAACGTCTATATTGGCAAGAAAAAAGGCCACGCATCAAGCGGCGACCTAGGAAAGGAGAGTTTAATTAGGGCAATTGAGTCTGCCTGTCTGATTGCAAGGTATACCCAAGAGGATCCATTCAATGGGTTAGCGCCAAAAGAGAGGCTAGCTTGGCAGACGCCAGATTTGGACCTCTACCATTTCTGGAATTTAGATGCTAAAAAGAGTATCGATATAGCAAAAGAGTGCGAAGAGGTAGCACTTCAACAACCTGAGATAGACAATTCTGACGGCGCAGAAATTTCAAGTTTTGAGGGCGAAAGCATATATACCAATTCGAACGGTTTAGTTGCCAGATCGAAAAACACCAGACACTCACTTTATTGCTCTTTGATTGCCAAGAGAGAAAGAGAGATGCAGACGGCTTATGAATACTCAGTTACACTTGATGCTGGAGAACTTTCCCCTGCAAAGCAAGTTGGCATAGAGGCGGCAAGATTAGCCCAACAAAAGCTCGGCTCGCAAAACTTAAGCCCACAAAAATGCCCAATACTGTTTACACCAAGACAGTCTACAGGACTATTTTCGCAGTTGCTTGGAGCGCTTAGCGGCTCTAGACAGTACAAAAAAACCTCTTTTCTATTGGAATCTCTGGGGGATAAGGTACTCCCCGAAACGATTAGCGTTTTCGAGAATCCGCTGCAAGCAAAAACAATCGGAGCAAGATCATTTGACCAGGACGGTGTAATGAAGAGGAGACAGTTTTTTGTTGAGGATGGCAGAGTTTCAAGCTACATAATGGGTCAATATTCAGCTAACCAGCTAGGACTGGAATCGACCGCCAACGCTGGCGGTGTAAGTAACTGCTGTATTAGTCCCAATTACAGCGGTGGTTTTAAAGAATTAATCAAAGATATGGACAAGGGGCTTATCGTTACCGACTTAATGGGTCACGGAGTCAATATGACAACTGGCGACTATTCGCGTGGCGCTAGCGGTTTTTGGGTTGAGAGTGGGGAGATAAAGTATCCTGTATCAGGCATCACAATTGCTGGCAATTTAAAACATATGCTCGCCAATGTGGTCCATATCGGTGACGACATCGATTCGAGAAGCAATATAAAGGTCGGTGCTACATTGATTAGTGAAATGACGATCGCCGGAGAAGGATAAATGAAAGACTACGATGTTATCGTAATTGGCGGCGGCATGGTAGGACTAGCATTTGTCTTAGAGCTCTCGCAAAAAAATAACTGTTCTATTGCAATTGTTGAGCCTGGCAATAGTAATCCTAGTATTGACAAGAACTTTCATTCCAGAGTAAGCGCGATTACTCCAGCCTCTAAGAGCTATTTGAACTCGCTAAATGTATGGGATAGTATCACTAGAAAGAGGGACTTTATTGCTACCAAGGTATGGGATCAAAATTCGCATGGCCATCTAAACTTTCATGCACAGGATGAAAATCTAGAGCAACTTGGATTTATTGTAGAGAACGACCTCATCCAGTCTGCGCTTTTTGGTGCAATTGATCAATCAAAGATTGATTTTATTTCGGCAAAACTCAGTAATCTATTAAAGACGAAAAATGGCTACGAATTATTGCTAAGCGATAAAGATAAATTAACATGTAAGCTACTAGTCGGTGCCGACGGATCACGCTCAAAGGTTAGAGAGATTTGTGGGATCGAGATTAGCGAGAATGACTATGAACAAAAAGCAATTATCGCTAATATTGCTAGTGAAAAGTCCTTTGAAGATACTACATGGCAGCGTTTTTTGTCTGATAGTATTATTGCCTTGTTGCCTTTATCTGACAAGAAGGCATCTATTGTCTGGTCGTGCGAAAATAAACTTGCAGAAAAACTTATCACCCTGGAAGATACAGGATTTGAAAAGGTGCTAGCTGAGGCTGTAGAGTATCGTTTTGGAGTTCTTTCATTACAAAATGAAAGGCAATCTTTCCCGCTTATTGAGAGAAGTTCAAAATCTTATGTTTTACCAAGCTTAGCTCTAATTGGTGACGCAGCCCACAATATTCATCCCTTGGCAGGGCAAGGGGTAAACTTAGGCTTTGCTGATTCTAGGGAGCTTAACTTGCAACTTTCCAACTACCCTGACAAGACCTTAGGAGAGCATTCTGTTTTAAGAAGCTACGCAAGGGCACGTAGATTGGACAATGAATTGATGGCCAAAACTATGACCGGTCTGAATTGGATTTACAAAGAAAACATCGAGCCAGTTCGTTGGCTTAGAGGGATAGGCATGAATATTATCGATGATACACCTATGCTTAAGTCTTTCTTTCAAAGGCATGCACTAGGCAAACCAAACTAGTTTAGTGTTGACTCTAGATTAAATTAAGTATTGTCTCACTCAATAGGGTCGACATCCAAATACCAACGAACAGAGTTACTTGTCTTGAGAGTGTCGATATTTAAATAAAAGGTCTTGAGCAGAAGGTGGAGATCCTTCCTGTTGGTCGATTGAAGGTATAAATTGTAGTAGTAATAGTTTGACTTCTTCTCAATGACTCCGGGTACCGGCCCCCAGATTTCAACTGAATCCATATCGATACTCTGAAGTAGCGTCGAAATTTCGTTTAGGAACTTCTCTGCACTCTGTTTATTTTTAGAATTAGAGCAGATCAAGGCTTGATGGGCGTATGGTGGTAACTGGGCCTTCTCCCTCTCTTTTAGTAGAGTTCCGGCATATTTGCTGTATGCAGATTTTTTGATATGACTGAATATTGGGTGGTTTGGGTAGCGTGTTTGAATTGCAACCTCGCCGGTATCTTTACTTCTGCCAGCACGACCAGAGACTTGAATCAAGAGTTGCGCGAGGTTTTCAGTAGCTCGAAAGTCTAACGACATAAGACCAACATCTACATCCAATACGCCGACAAAGGCGAGCTCAGAAAAATCATGCCCCTTGGCTAGCATTTGAGTACCAACCAAAATACAAGGCTTACCTGAATTGATTTGCTCTAAGTGCCCTGCAAAGGCTTTTTTTCTTCTTGTTGTGTCTCTATCTATCCTGATTACCGTGGTGTTTGGAAAGTAGGACTCTAGGTTCTCTTCTAGTCGCTCAGTGCCATACCCAAGAACCTTTAATGTTGGTTGATGACATGCCGGGCAAGAGGTATCAGGCAATTTTTCAAACCCACAATGATGACACTTGAGGCGATTGATGTGGCGATGATAAATTAGAGACGCATCGCAAGAGTCACATTCCGCACGCCAATCACATTCGGTACAGAAAAAAACCGGCGCATAGCCGCGACGGTTGATAAATAACATTACCTGTTTATTGTCATCGAGATAGTGTCGCATTCTTGCAACCAGAGGTTTAGAGAGTGCTTCGGCCGGCTGGGCGCGCATATCTATCAGGTTAACCTTTGGCATAATCGCTACACCTGGGCGTGAACTTAATACAAGCCTAGTTAGTTTGCCATCCAACACATTTTTGAGTGTCTCCAGTGAAGGTGTCGCTGTACCAAGAAGTAGTGGGATATTGGCAAACTTTGCACGTATAAAGCAAAGATCTCTGGCAGAATAACGGAAACCAGATTGCTGCTTGAAAGAATCGTCATGCTCCTCGTCCACTATCACTAGACCGAGCCTGGGTATTGGAGTGAATATTGCCGAACGCGTTCCAAGTATGACACATGCCTCTGCATTTTTTGCCATCAAATAGGCGTCGGTCTTTTGTGTTTCATTTAGTTGTGAATGGATAGAGACAACTTTAGCCTCGACCCTTTCCTCGAAACGCGAAATCATCTGAGGTGTTAAGCCAATCTCAGGCACAAGTACTAGAACTTGTCTACCTTTTTTGAGTAGAGATTCAGTAACCCTTAGATAGACCTCTGTCTTGCCACTACCAGTAACACCATGAATTAGAAAACTATGAAAACTGCTTTGAGATTTTAGGACTGCATCAATTGCCGTTTTTTGTTCCTTCGTGGTTTCGAAATCGCATGGTGTCAGCTCTCTTTCATGGGCAGTAAGTTTTTTGACTACTGCTGGTTTGCCCTGTCTTAGGTTTTTCGGCAGGGCGCTGAGCAAGACTTCGCCGATTGGATGGTGATAATAGTTAGCTGACCAGAACAAAAAATCGAGTATCTCTTTGGAGAGGATTGCGTCCTTGTCAAGAACCTCTTCGACTGAACGGAGATTGTCATAGTCACTGTTATTTTTTTCTGCCAAAACAACGCCAACAACCTTTTTGCGGCCAAAAGGGACACTGACTCTTGCGCCAATATTGACTTGATAATCACAAAGATAGTCAAATGTATTGTGCAAGGGTACAGCTATTGCAACTTCTATTATCGACGACAAAGTAAAATGTTTTAGGGATAAAATAAGTCATTTTATCAATATTCACAAGCCATGGTCGTTATTCAAAATATCATTAACGATAAGTTAGTAGATGTAGGTAGACTAAAAGATATCGCTCAGCGACTGATGGATGATTTTGGTGTCGGAGAGAGTGAATTGTTAGTTCGACTTGTTTCAGCTATCGAGATTCAGGTCCTTAATAATGAATACCGAGGAAAGAATCAGCCAACAAACGTACTCTCCTTTGCAAGTGAAATTCCGGTCGAGGTGGGTGAGGCAATCCTGGGCGATGTAGTTATTTGTGTTGAAGTAGTTCGCGAGGAAGCTATAGTGGGCGACAAGGATTTTACTGAACATCTATCTCATATGCTAATACACGGAATACTCCACCTGTTAGGTTACGCTCATGATGATTTAGATGCTGCAAATAAGATGGAGTCAATCGAAATCGAATTTCTGGAAAAGCTCGGAATCAGGAATCCATATACCTGAATCAGGCCTCTTCCATTTCTCCGAGACCTTCAACCGCTCTCAACTTGCCGTCAACATAGTACATCCTTAGCCGGCCACGCTCCCAGGGAGGGATTTTTGCCTCTTGCAATACTTTTTTAAGTGACTGCGAGTGCTTTTTGTTTTTCTGCTTTATACGCTGACCTTCGATTCTATAGCGAATTTCAAAGTTCGGTAGGTCCTTGAGCGATTCAAAGTAATCACAGTGTTTTGGTATGTGAGTTTGATATTCATCAAAGAAATAAAGCTCATTTTGATAGCGCCTTAGTTCATAGTGGCTCCAACTAACAATCGGTTTAGCGTCAGCCTTCGCCTTTATCAGAGTGATTATTTCCTGAAGCACTTTGTTGGAGGGAGAAACGTAACCCAGTAGACTTATATGGTAGCGGATAACATTGCTCATCCTTCTTTGCGATAATCTAACTAGTCCATCAACCTGCAATCTGTCATTAATAATCAGAGAATAGCTGTTTATATCAAGTTCAGCTAAATCACGTATCAATTCAAGGGCTTCGGATTGATGCTTAGCGCTCCTAGCAATATTTGCAGTCAGATTGACAAACATTTCATTAAGCCGTGGCAAGAACTTAATTCTAAGAAGGTTCCTTCTAAAGCCAGTGTCTTGATTGCTGTCATCTTCAGCCCAGTTAATATGATTTGCTATTGCATAGTCCATTATTTTCTTTCTCGAGATTCCAAGGAGTGGCCGATATAATTCACAACCATTTATTTTTTTGATTTTAGGCATCGCCGCTAATCCTGCCACACCGCTACCCCTGAAGAGTTGCAATAATAGTGTTTCAGCCTGATCATCTTGGTGATGGGCTGTGCAGAGAACCTCGTTATCCTTTATTTCACTAAATAATGCACGATATCGCTTTTTACGTGCATTTTCTTCGACGTTATATGTATTTTCGACGAAAATATTAATATTCTTATAGTCAATTTTTTGCATCTTGCATAGAGTTTTGCAGAAAGTCTCCCAATGTTTAGAGTGCTTAGACAGGTTATGGTTAATATGAATCGCCCTAACTTTGTTAGGATAAAACTTAGATAGATAGTGGAGCAGGACGACAGAGTCAACGCCACCACTAAGGGCGACAACCAGATGTTTGCCTTCAAGAAATTTATCCTTTTTCGTTAAATCTTCCAAAGCCTAAAAGTTTTTTGTGTCTCTCAGCGAGTAGTTCTTTAGTTTTTGTATCCTGAACCGATTTTAATTCCTTAATGAGAGCCTTTTTAAGTAGTTCACAGGCCTTCTCAGGGTCCCTATGAACACCGCCAAGCGGTTCAGGAATAATTTTATCAATCAGCTTGAATCGCTTAAGGTGCTTGCTAGTCAGTTTAAGGGACTCGGCAGCCACGCTGGCCTTTGAGGAATCTTTGTAAAGAATCGATGCGCATCCTTCAGGAGAGATGACAGAGTAAATGCTATATTCAAACATCATCATAGTGTCTGACAAGCCTATCGCAAGGGCGCCACCTGAGCCACCTTCACCAATAACAACTGAAATGATCGGTGTCTCCAGGGTAGACATTTCAAACAGGTTTTTTGCGATCGCCTCACTTTGCCCTCTTTCCTCAGCGCCGATTCCAGGGTATGCCCCAGGTGTATCAATGAATGAAATGATTGGGAGTGAGAATTTCTCAGCCATCTTCATCAGTCTCAAAGCTTTACGGTAACCTTCAGGTCTAGTCATTCCAAAATTATGAAGCAGTTTTTCTTTTGTAGTTCTCCCTTTCTGTTGACCTATAAAAATAAAAGAGTAATCGTCTATTTTGGCAATGCCGCCAATCAATGCTTTATCGTCACCGAATGAACGGTCACCATGCAGTTCGGTAAATTCATCAAAAATGGAGTCAATATAGTCCAGCGTGTAGAGCCTCTTAGGGTGTCTAGCTAGCTGAGAAATTTGCCAGTCAGTGAGCGAAGAGAATATTTTCATGGTTAAAGATTCGCTTTTAAGTTTAAGTGCCTCCATTTCTTTAGAAATATCAGCGCTATCTTTGACATTTTCGAGTGCCTGGATCTTTCCTTCAAGTTCAGCAATGGGTTGTTCAAAGTCGAGGTAATCTAAGTTCATCTAAGGGCAATTTAACAGGGTGTGGTAATGTTGTGATTATAGCAGATGCTATAGCTATAATCTGGCAATGGACTGGCTCACACCACTCTTACTTACGATTACAACTTTTGTATATGCGATCTCTCCTGGAACGGTGATGTTTTTTGTTGGCGTGAGTTTGATATTTCTGTAAAGATAATTCTAAACAAATCTAAACCGTAAGCTCAATATCACGATCGGTTAAATCTTGCATAATTGCCATCCGCATTTCCTCGCTATAGTCAAACCAGTCAAATATTTCATTCATGTGACGCTTGCAGCCGATACAGTAGTCATTTTTATTGTATTTACAGATACTCACACAAGGGCTTATTATTTGTCTTAGTTCGCTTTGCTCATTCATATTAGGAACGCAATTTTGTATTATCCGGGTCATAAGAGGCATTCATTGATACATGACAATTCCGACTCCCTAGTGCAGTCTCTACAGTCAGTGATACACCTTCTTCGCAATGTTCTGGTTTCAGATAAGCAAACGCAATACTATGTCCTACTCGATGACCGTAGGCGCCACTTGTAATAACTCCACTCAGCTGACTATCGGCAAAAACAGCCTCATTGCCAAAACACTCTGCCGGGATTTGGTCATCGAATACAAGGTAGGCTAGTTTCGTATCTACACCTTTAGATTGCCTTTCTTTTATATCATTACAGCCAATAAAGTCGCGACTAAGGTCAATGAATCTTTCCATGCCCGCTTCAAGGGCAGAGATCTCTTCAGTAAATTCAGCGCCATAAGCGCGATACATTTTTTCCAGCCTCATAGAGTTAAAGGCTTGCCCGCCAAAATCCCGTATTCCAAATTCTTGCCCCATCTCCATCAAAGACTCATAGATAGAAATGAGTTGCCATGTTGGCATATGCAGTTCCCATCCAAGCTCTCCGGCATAAGAAACTCGCATCGCAAAAACTGGCGCTGAGTCAATCTTGATGGTGCGACAATCCAGCCAAGGAAAGGCATCATTGCTTAGATTCTCTTGGGTGCACTGTTGCAGGATTTTGCGAGCACTAGGTCCTGTTAAGAGCAGCCCACCCCAACTCTCAGTTATGTCTTCGATATTGACTTTATATTCTTTTGCATGCCATTCAAACCATTGATAGTCCTTCACTTGAGACCCAATAGCGCCCATCAAAATAAATTCTTCTTGACTAATTCTGCTGATGGTTTGTTCTGCCATAATGCCACCTTTTGGTGCATGGAATAAGCTCAATCCGATTCTGCCATCCTTAGAGGGCAGTTTGTTGCAGGATAATTTGTCGAGAAACACAAACGCATCTTTTCCAGTGACTCTAAATTTTGCCGTTCCACTAATATCGGTGACTCCGCAATGTTCCTGAACCGCTAAACATTCTTCAGCGACAGCTTCATGGGCTTCGCTATGCGACCAAGTATGGCTTTCACTTTTAATGTTTTGGGTTGTAAACCAGGAAGGCTTCTCATAACCGGTATTAACGCTATGGATTACCCCTTTTTGGGATAACAAATTATGCAGCGCACTGACCCTCAAAGGTCTACCATGCGGGCGGTTCTCGTTGGGCACTGCCATCGCATACATTCTTTCATACGATTCGATGGCTCGAGTAATGCAGTATTTCTTATCAGCCCATTGGTCAAACCTGCGAGAATCAAGTGAGGCCATATTTAATTCTGTCTGTCCATGAACCATCCATTGTGCCAAATATTTACCAATTCCGCCTTGTGCAATACCGATACTTGCGCCACACAAGTTCCAGAAGTTTGTCAAGCCTTTAGCGGGACCAACAAGCAAATTGTCATCAGGTGTATGGGTAATAAGGCCGTTGATAACACTACTAATGCCTACCTCTTTGAATAATGGGAAGAGATCCATACAGCGTTCTAACCAGGGCATGAGGCGTTCAATGTCGCCTTCAAATAATTCTCTATCAAAGGACCAGTCTAGACCATCGAGAGCCCAAGGTTTTGAGCCGCGTTCTTCATATGGTCCAATTAAAAAGCCATTACCTTCCTGTCTAATATATGCCGCTGCAGATGAGTCCCGAGTAACTGGCAATTCTTTGTTCAGTGAGGCAAATTCGGGATGACTTTCTGTAATCAGATATTGATGTTGAAGGTTCACTAGAGGGACATATGAGCCAACCATTGCTCCAACCTGCGGGGCAAAACATCCCCCTGCATTGACCACATGCTCGGCCACAATGTTGCCTTGCTCGGTGACTAATTCATATTCACCATTAGCCATAATATTTATTTCAAGGACACGGTTAAAGTTGCTTACTTGGGCGCCGGCTTTTTTACCAAGTTGTGCCAGTTGCGTTACAACGGTTGTTGGATCAATGTGGCCATCGTTAGGTGTATACAGGATGCATTTTGCGCCATCAATGTCCATCATCGGATTAATAGTTTTGGCTTCTTCTTTTGAGACAAAATACATTTCACAACCGATATGATTTGATTTACTAATAACATGACGAAACCATTGTTCTTCAATGTCCGTGTAACCCACACGTAGGGAACCGGTCTTGTGGAATGAGGATGGCAGTCCCGTTATTTTGGGTAGAATCTGATCGTATAGTTTGATGGTATATTGGTGGATACTAGAAAGTGTGTGGTTGCCATTAAAGTTTGGACAAAGGCCAGCGGCATGCCATGTAGAGCCGCTTGTAAGTTCCCCTTTTTCAATCAATACAACATCTTTCCATCCCTCCTGTGTGAGGTGATACATGAGGTTAACTCCAAGTGAGCCACCACCGATAATTGCAACTTGAGTATGTTTTTTCATAAAAATTTTGAGAGTTAGTCTCGCCCGATAGCTTTACGGCTTAGCTGGATATTAAATTTTTTTCGCAACTCTTTATCAGTATTATCACTAATATGATTAGGGAAGTGAATAGCAAGTATCTCCTTCTTTCTTGTGATTGCGTTATCTAAGATAACCGGTTTACCTTTGTCTTTCCAGTCGTTTGGGCTATCTCTATCACTCAGTTCAGGGTAAATATATTCGCTCTGCATAACATTAATTGTTTGTTCAGAGCCTAGGTAGTGGCCACGATTATTCAGGCATACATCTTTCATATCTTCGAAGCACAATGATTCTTTACTGACATCACTAAAACCTTTTGTCATCCTCATAGAGGCTCCTAAAAAATCATTGTCAAGCAACAAACTCTCAGGACAAGCGCCTAAAAGGCTTGCATACATGCCTGCCGACTCATAAATAATATTTGCTCCAGCCATAGCCGCTGCCACATGAGTAGAGGCACGCTCTGTTCCTGCCTGGTAGTCAGGAAACTTTGCATCTGTCATGCCTGCTGCAGTGCCTGTTGGTAAATCAAAATAAACCCCCATTTGGGCACAGGCAGCTGAAATTAATCCTTGTTCCGGTGACCCGCCACACATTGCTCCAGTGCGAAGATCTGAGACAAACGGCCAAGTCCCTATTATTGCTGGTGCGCCAGACTTAATAGCATTAACATAAACTAGTCCTCCTAGACATTCCGCCCAGGCTTGAGAGACAACGCCTGGCAATAGTGGTGGTGCAGTTGCTCCAGCCTGAGCGGCAGATAAAAGCAGAACAGGCATCCCGCCCTCAACTCCAACCCTTAAACATTCCAAGGATTCTTCTGCAAATTTCATCGGGGGAACCACAAAACAGTTACTCATACTCACAAATGGTTTTGCTCGCCAATTTTTCTCGCTACCAGCAATTATATGAAGCATCTCAAGTCCTGCCTTAACATGTCTAGTCTCAGTAAAGCTTGTTCCGATGTGTTTTTGGGTACCCATGACCGAGCAATAAATCGAATTTAGGTCTTGGTCAAATGGATCATCTATATCCCTTAGTACACAGGTCCTCTGAAACATATGGATATGTTCACATTTATCAGTAATTCTGGCCATGTCATATAGATCTTGACTGGTCGATTCTCTATAGTTGTTGTTCTCAGTATCTGCAATCAATACAGCTGCACCTGCAGTGGAGAAGTGAACTTTTGATCCACTCAAATCTAAATCATATTCACTAGATTGGCCATAAAGAGTCAGGTTTCTTTGAGATTGATTCATGGCCTTTTTTACTATCTCTCTAGGCATTCTTAGTCGACCATCGTTACCCATGATTGCGCCTACCGCTAAACATTTATTAATGCAATGAGGGGTAGCGTCATTAAAACCTATCTCTTCAAGAATTCGAAAGATATTTTCTTCAATCGCCTCCATTTGAGTCTGTGTCAAGGGTTTATAACTGCCACCTATTTCGCCTGGCTTAACCGGCTTATCTTCTTTTGCTAGCGGCGCATTTCTCAAAGCTATTCTAGCTTCTCTTCCGCCTGATCTTCTTCCAACCATTTATAAATAATCTAAGGCATATAATATCGCCGAATTTTGTTCCTAATTCTTGCATATGTCAAGAAATTTTTATTTTTTTTATAGTAATATTGTCTAATATGTAAGCTATAGAATAAAAAATTTATAAAATGATCCATCAAGAATTGACAACTGACTACACTGACTTGCGTCAAATCGTGAGAAATACACGAGTGATGGAGGAAAAGCCTGCATTATCAGAGCTGATGGCATGTGAGAATACTAGCCACAAACAAAGAGCTCAAATCAGTTTGAAAACAGCTAAATTAATTGAAAATTTACGTCAATCCAGAAAACCAGACCTGCTTTCGCAGTTTATAGCTGAGTACAATCTCAATACCGAGGAAGGGTTGTCATTAATGACCTTGGCAGAGTCTTTTTTGCGAGTACCCGACAACAAAACTAGAGACAAGCTCTTCGCCGACAAAATTTCAAACAAGGCCTGGTCGAAACACCTACAAGGCGGAAAATCTTCAATTGTAAGTTTAGCTACACTCGCGCTTAGCATAGCCGATATGATGATTAGTCACGGTCACAACGATTCCATTAGGGAGCGTATTAAGCATGCGCTTGATATTTTATCCAGACCTGGGATTCGTTTTAGTGCAAGCAGCGTGATGAAATTTTTTGGTTCCCAGTTCGTTTTTTCAGAGGATATTGAAAGCGCAATATCTAAGAACAAAGGTGATATTCATTCTTTTGATATGCTTGGTGAAGCTGCATGGACAAAGGCAGATGCTGAGCGATATTTTTTGGCTTACAAACACGCATTAACGGTGATTGGCAAAAGCAGCGATGGCGTTGAAATCATAATGGCTAATGGCATTTCGGTAAAACTTTCTGCGCTACATCCAACCTATAACTTTGCCCATAAAGGTCGTGTCTTGAAGGAACTAGTGCCAAGAATCATAGAGCTAGTCAAGCTTGCTGAAAAATACAATATCGCCATCAACATCGACGCTGAAGAATCAGAGCGCCTCGATATATCGCTCGACGTTATTGGCGCAATTATGAAGACTATGGCGAATTCGAAATGGAGAGGTTTTGGCGTTGTTGTTCAGGCATATCAGAGACGTGCCCCCTATGTTTTGGATTGGCTTTATACCCAATGCCAGAAAAACAATTTATCAATCATGCTGCGCTTAGTGAAGGGGGCCTATTGGGACAGTGAAATCAAGCAGGCTCAAGTACTAGGAGATGTTGACTATCCGGTATTTACAAAAAAAGCCAACACCGACTACTCTTATCTTGTATGTGCACAAAAGTTATTGGATATGCGTGATTATATTTATCCGCAATTTGCCAGTCACAATGCCCACACCTTGGTGAGTGTTTGTGAAATGGCGGACGATAAGACTGGTTTCGAGATTCAACGCCTACACGGTATGGGCGAGTCACTGCATAAACTTATAGCAAGTCAGTATGGGGTGATAACCAGAGTCTATGCACCTGTCGGCAGTAACAAAGATTTACTGGCTTATCTGATGAGGCGATTACTTGAAAATGGCGCCAACAGTTCATTCATCAATCACCTATTTGATAAAAGTATTAGTCCTAAAGATTTAGCGTCTGACATATTAAGTCAAGTTGAACAGGATCCACAGACCTCGCATCCACTAATACCCTTGCCAAAAGATATCTATAGAAGTATTCGTCATAACTCGATGAGTGTCGTACTTTCAGAACAAGACGAGGTTGATCGATTATGTAAGCAACAGCAAAGATGGCTTGAACATAAATGGCGCGCAAAATCAATCATTGATAAGGCTGACATAGAAGGGCAAGACATACAACCAGTCATTAATCCAGCTGATAACTCTGACGAGGTAGGCGAAGTAATATATGCCACCAATAAACAGATAGATCAATGTCTAGAGAGGGCAAAAAGTAACTTCCTTGAGAATAGAAAAAATCAAAATACAGTTTGTCAGAGCCTAAATCGTGCGGCAGACCTTTATGAAGCCAACCGCGCAGAGTTAATGGTTTTAGCGATGAGGGAGGCAGGAAAAACTTATCAAGACGCCGTTGACGAAGTGCGAGAGGCGGTTGATTTTTTGCGCTATTATGCCAAACTTGGGCAAAAGGTGATGCCAGGGCAGCGCGAAGCGCTTGGTGTTTTTGTCTGTATAAGTCCTTGGAATTTTCCGCTGGCAATTTTTTCTGGCCAGATAGCAGCCGCACTTTCTGCTGGTAATTGTGTTATCGCTAAACCAGCTGAGAGTACCTCTCTGATAGCCTATAGAGCATCACAGTTGTTAATTGAGGCAGGTATACCGTTAGGAGTTCTGCAGCTATGCTTGGGCACAGGCTCTGAGGTGGGCTCGTATCTCACAAGTTGCAAAGATATTGCCGGAGTCGCATTCACAGGTTCAACCCAGGTAGCTAAACTTATCAAGAGCAACCTATTAACGAATAACAATGCCAGCGCTAGATTGATCGCTGAGACGGGAGGCCTAAATGCTATGGTGGTCGACTC
>Ga0187833_10001997_pt1 | contig 22513 bp, 19 predicted proteins | sample ETNtaG_37_FD_167968 | JGI IMG/M metagenome (GOLD analysis project Ga0187833, IMG submission 167968) | Marine microbial and viral communities from oxygen minimum zone, Eastern Pacific Ocean - ETNP2014_SV_400_PacBio MetaG (Illumina Assembly) | ecosystem: Environmental > Aquatic > Marine > Hypoxic...
TCCACTCTGCGCTCGGCGGCAGCCAATCGACCAGCCAATCCGGCACAGACACTTCCCGAGGAGGCCGATTCGGGGGAGGGCTGAACGGGGACAGACACTCTCTGCTCCACTCTGCGCTCGGCGGCAGCCAATCGACCAGCCAATCCGGCACAGACATTCTCTGCTCTGCTCCACTCTGCGCTCGCGGCAGCCAATCCGGGACAGACACTTCCCGACACTCTGCTCTCTGGGAAGCTGGTCCGAGTCGAAACTGAACCGGGGCAGACACTCGCAACTGAACCGGGACAGACACTCGCAACTGAACCGGGGCAGACAGTCGCAAAACTGATTCTATTGTGGCAACAGAGGGCATATCATTGATCCGCAGCACAGAATGGATTTGGACAGAGAGAAGCACCCATCGGCATAAACATGAAACGAATTAAGAACTAGAGATGTTTCAACAGGCCATCGATCTAAAGGAGGAGGGAGAGGACCTCTACAGATTCCTGCAAGAGCTAGATGAGTCAGGCTGGTCCCGCAGCACGCCATTCAACGGTTGGTCAGTGAACCAGGTGGTGCAGCACCTGCATGGTGCCGATAAGGCAGCAGTCAAATCGCTTCAGGATCCCGATGGCTTTCGGCAATCGGTAATCGAGCAAGCCCGCGAAACGAGTGTCTCGGCAGGTAACGACGAGCAACGAACAGAGCGCGGCGAACTGCTGAATCTCTGGTGGTCCTATTTCTCCGAGATGTGCGAATTACTTGGTGATGCGGATCCATCGCTGCGCGTGCCCTGGTTCGGTCCCGACATGGGGGTACGCATGTTCACCACAGCCCGGCAGATGGAGACCTGGTCCCACGCACAGGACATTTACGACCTGTATGAATTCAAACGGAGTAACACCGACCGCCTGAAGAACGTCGCTGTCATCGGTGTACGCACGTTTGGCTGGACCTTCGTCAATCGACAGATGACCGTGCCCACCGACATTCCCTACGTTAAGCTGTCAGCTCCATCCGGTGCCACCTGGGAGTGGAACGAACCGAATGACAGCAATTACATCGAGGGAACTGCCGTTGACTTTTGCCACGTGGTAACACAGGGTCGCAACATCGGTGACGTCAATCTGACCGTTGCAGGCGATACAGCCGAACTGTGGATGTCGATCGCTCAGTGCTTTGCAGGACCACCGAAGGATCCTCCTGCTATTGGGTTGCGTGTCTGTCCCGGTTACCCCTGAGTCCACGTTCCAGCCACTGTTTCAGAAGAGAATTTGGGAGATATCTATGGATTTTGGCATATCAGAAGAAGGCAGACTCATCCAGGATCAGGTGGTGAGGTTTATCGACGAAAAAGTGTTCACGGCCGAAAAACAGATACAAGAAGAGGAACAGTCCACCCCCAACGGGGAGGACACGCCGACCATGAAGGCGCTCAGGAAGGAAGCCAAGAGCCTCGGTCTATGGAACTTGTTCCTGCCTGACAAGGAGTGGGGGGCCGGCCTTTCCAACCACGACTACTCGGTTCTGTGCGAATACATGGGGCGAAGCTCAATAGCCCCGCGGGTATTCAACTGCAATGCACCGGATACCGGCAATGCCGAAATCCTTGCTGAATTCGGTACTGACGCGCAAAAGGAAGCCTGGTTAACACCCCTGCTCGAAGGTGAATGCAGATCCTGCTATTCCATGACCGAACCGGACACCTCTGGTGCGGACCCCACGGGCCTCAGAAGCAGTGCGGTAAAGGATGGCGACGATTGGGTCATCAACGGCCATAAATGGTTCACCAGCGGCGCCATCGGAGCGCGCTTTGCCATAGCCATGATCGTCACCAACAAATCGGGACTGCCACACGAACGCGCTTCGATGATCGTCGTGCCCACAGACACCGAAGGATTTAACATCATCAGACCCGTTTCTGTCATGGGCCATACAGGTGGTGGTGGCCACTGCGAGATTCAGTATAACGACTGCCGCGTGCCCATCACCAACACGTTGGGTAAGGAGCATGCGGGCTTCATGATCGCCCAGGCCAGACTGGGGCCAGGTAGAATTCATCACTGTATGCGAGCCATTGGTATGGCAGAAAGGGCATTTGAAATCATGTGCACGCATGCCAACCAACGGGAAACCCGTGGCGGCAAGCTGGCTGACTTCCAGTTCGTGCAGGAGTGGGTTGCCACTTCACGCATGGAAATCGATCAAGCACGACTGCTGACACAATACGCTGCCTGGAAGATGGACACCGAAGGCAAGGCAAACGCCCGGCAGGAACTCTCCATGGCGAAGGTAGTGGTTCCCAATATGATGCTGACCGTACTTGACCGTGCCATGCAGTGTCTGGGTGCCCTGGGCGTATCCGACGATACGCCGATCGCAGCCATGTGGCGAAACGGCAGAGCGCTGCGGATCGCCGACGGTCCGGATGAGGTGCACAAGCTGGTCATAGCGCGGCGCGAGCTAAAGCGGTTTGCGTGATGCAATGACTTCTCCAGTCTGTCGCGATGAGCGGAGCATCCACATGGCACCAATCGGAAAAGCGGTGCCGATTCCGTAAATCCTTCATCGGCGTATGAACTTCTGCGACCAGGACGTCGACTTACATGGAAGCAACAATCGATCACAGGAGCCATTATCGATGCGTACCTTCTTCCTGACACTCATCTGCCTGCTGGCGAGCAGCCAGGTATGGGCAGCCCCTCAAGTCGGCGAAGCTGCACCGGATTTCACGTTGACGGGGTCCGACGGCAACACCTATACCCTGTCTCAATTCAAGGGCAAACAGCATGTCGTTATTGCATTTTTCCCCAAAGCCTTTACCGGTGGCTGAACTATGCAATGCAAGGCGCTGCGTGACAGCGACCGGGAAATTCGCGAATACAATGTCGCCTACTTCATGGCTAGTATAGATACCATCGAAGACAACACGGCGTTTGCCGCCGAACATCAGGCCTCTTTCCCCATTCTGGCTGATCCAAAAAAGTCGATGTGCGACAGCTATGGTGTCCTCTCCCAGGGCGGCTACGCTCGTCGCTGGACCTACTACATAGATGCTGAGGGGATTATCCGCAAGATCGACAAAGAGGTAAATCCAAGGACGGCAGGAGCGCAGCTGGTGAACAATCTGGAAGAACTGGAGTTCCCGAAACGCTCCTGATTTCAGGATGCTAGCGGGGTCCCTAAATAGGAGTCAAGGCGGCTTCTCGCCATAAGTGCGATACGTAAGACCGCCTGCTCCAGGCTATTCGGCTATCTGATCAAAGACGTAATCCCACCGGAAACCTAACAGTTGCCGTTGTCTACCGGCTACAGGTGTTGTCCAGCGATCGCCAGGCACTTGGTACAACAGCCCCCGTTCAAGTTATTTTCAGCTTGCAGGCGACCGCTTGCAGGCGCAGTGTGCAGTGTCAGACGTCACCTGCCGGCGCCAAACAGTTCCCTACTTTACTTACCTTGTTTCTTAGCTGGCTTTTTTGGCCGGCTTCTTACCGGGTTTCCCAAGCAACAGAGCGTTTTTCTCCTGGCAGAGAAGCGCGGCGGCGTCATGGGCCTCCTTGCTGCTCTTGTCCTTAATTTCGTCGTATTCCTTTTGCAGTTTTTCTATCTTGTCTTTCTGATCCTTGGGCAGATTGTCCGTCGACGTGCGATTGTGGACCGAATAATCGTTCCCGTAGGATTGGACATCCGGCGGCGAATCGTAAACAAAATCACTGGTGGTTGCCTTGCTCCTAACAACTTTCGGTTTCCCATTAGCGGTCACCTCGATCACTAGCGCAATGTGATCATAACCATCCTCGGCGTTACCATAGACAATAATATTGCAGACCTTCGCTTTTCCGTCCGCCACAGCCGTATAGTTATCTTTGAGAATGAGGGGCAACTCTTCCGTATCAATTTCCCAGTCACCACGGCCCAGTGAAAAACCGACACAATTACACTTCTTCCTGGCACGTCGAACAAAGACCCTTCCTTTCTCCTTGTCCTTCTCCTCAGTTTTCTTGTCAGGTCTTTCCGCTGCCTTGTCACCAAATGACTTCGCAGGATCAACGCCATCGATCACATTGCCTTTGTCGGTATGAAAAAACGTCTTGCCCTTTGGCGACCACCAAATCTGTCGGTACAGAACATAGCTTGCGCCAGCCAGCAGCACGACTGCTACTATATAGAGTACTGTCGTCATTGCCGTCTCCGTTCAACTTGAAGCACTGCATCAGATTCTCCCGACAATCAATGCCGGTCGAGATCCCGTGGTGCCTATATCACGCCTCGATCGCGCATCTCTCGAATCATCCCCTCGTCATACCCCAGTTCAAGCAGGATTTCCTCTGAGTGTTCACCGTGTTGAGGTGGCGGCTTGGGCTCAACCTGCTGCACGCTGGTCACTTTGATCGGGTGATTGACCAGAAGCGGTACGCCGATACCTGGATCGCCGGGCGGTACCGCCATACGGTTCTGCAGGACTTGCGGGTCGGTCTTTTTCTCCTCGACGACGGCTACCCGATTGACGGGAACGTCGCTCGACGCAAACACCTTCAACCACTCGTCCGAACTTCGCGTCACGAGGATTTTCTGAATTTCCTCGCCGAGCGCCACGCGATTCTCCCACATGGTTTCCGGTTTGAATCGCTCGTCTGCCAATAGATGGGTCGCCTCCAATCCCATGAACAGCAGCGAGAAGAGTTCCAGATTGCGAACCATGTTGAGCTGTAACCAACGGTCATCCTTACACCGATACACACGCATCATCGACGGGGGCGCCTGCCGCATTTCGCGGAAGAGACCGGCGTTCCCATCCGCCATAATTCCCTGCACGATCGCTGAACAGGACCATAGTCCGTTCGCCAGAAGAGACGTATGAACCATGCCGCCTTCCCCGGTACGTTCGCGGTGGAGAAGGGCCGTTACGATCCCTGCGTACAGTGCGACGCCGGTGGGATGATCTCCCATACCGGACAGCCCCTGTACTGGTGGGGTGCCCGGCGCTCTCATCAAGTCCATCAGACCGCTGCGTGCCCAATAGGCGAGTTGGTCGAAGCCCTTACGATCGCGCTCTGGTCCCTTCTCGCCGTACGCGGTGAGGGATGCATAAATCATGTCAGGTTTCAGCGGCCGCAGATCTTCGTATGTCAGACCGAGGGATTCTCGTACCGGATAGGGATGATTGGTGATGAACACATCGCATTGTGCGACCAGTTTGTGCAACACTTCGATCCCTGCAGGTGTCTTGAGGTCGAGCACCATGCCACGTTTGTTGCGACAATCCATTTGCCACATGTAATCATCCGCAGCTTCAGGTGTTTCCGGGACATCCTTAATCGACCGCAGCATATCGCCGTCACCGGGTTGCTCAATCTTGATCACGTCTGCACCAAAATCCGCAAGCATCATCGCCGCCGCGGGTGCGGCGATGACTGTCGCAACATCAAGCACTTTTAGCCCTGATAACAGGTAGTCATCCATCGGTTTTCCCTCGGTCTTTCCAGGACGCAAATCCGCCCGGATAGTACGGATCAATGCGCGTCCTCTCAATTCATCAAGTAGAACGATACGTTGTTAGCCATTGCCCGCGAGCGTTTGCTCAGCACCCCTCGCACACCCGCGCCGAACGCGGTTTCGGATGGCCGTCAAATGATCGGCACGGTCCCAATAATCTGCTTGTCCGCGAGGATGTGCATCTCGACCTCCGACAGTCCCAGCTTGCCCTTGAGTACCGTGTCATTGTGTTCGCCGAGCATTGGGGCCGGCCAACGCACACCTTGACGTTCACCCGACATCCTAAATGCAGGCAGAGGGTATAGTCGAAGGTCCGCGTGCACTCCCTTGGCCCACTCAAAAAAACCGCGGGCCTGCAAATGCTCATCATCGAGGAGATTCTGGGTAGAGGTAACAACACCGGCGGGCACTGCCGATCCTTGCAGTACGCTCATGGCCTCTTGTGCCGACCTCTCAATGGTCCAGGCCGCGATCACTTCATCCAGGGCATCTTCGTTGTCCTTGCGTTTCCCAGAATCTCGAAATCTTGCATCACCGGGCAGATCTTCCCTGCCGATCGCGACTGCGAAGGCTTGCCACTGTCTGTCCGTGAAACAGGTGACGGCGAGCCAGGATTCCTCACCATCGCAGCGATACACGCCATGGGGGGCACACTCCGGATGCCTGCTGCCAAGCCGTGGCCAACTCCTACCGTTCATGGATTGTTCGATAATGCCGTGAGCACCAAGGGGAAGCACACTCTCGACCTGGCTGAAATCGATGAACTGCCCTTCCCCCGTCTGCTGTTTGTGGTAGAGCGCTATCAGCAGTCCAACGGCTGCGTTGATTCCGGCGACGGGGTCCCCTAGTGCCACGTGTTGCTGAGTGGGGGGCCACTCGGCGCGACCATTGAGATGCGGTAGCCCGGATGCCTGTTCGACGGTTGAGCCATACGCCCGGTGATGGGACCAGGGACTGGCCATACCAAAGGCGGGCATCGAGATCATGATGATTTCCGGGTTGACCTCTTTAAGGTGCGGATAGTCAAGTCCGAGTTTAGGCAGGACCGTCGACGTATTGTTCTCTATCACGGCATCCGCATCCTTGACCAGACGCTTCAGCAGATCGGCTCCCTCCTTTCTGGTCAGATCCAGCGTGATGCCGAGCTTGTTGCGGTTCATGGAATTGAACGAGGGCAGCTTCTCGTAGCGGCGTTCCTCCACCCACTCTTTGGTTTTCTCCCAGCCACGCCACCAGTCCGGATACTGGCACGCCTCCACCTTGATCACTTCAGCACCCAGATCGGCACAATATCGCGCAGCCAGGGGGCCCGACCATCCCATGGAAAGATCTACGATACGAATGCCTTGCAGTGGTCTCTCGGTCGGAGGGGCGTGAGACGATGTGGGGTGAGCAGCAGCTGCTGAGCGCCCGGTTGCATTCTGCAAAATCTCGGCACGATGTTGATCGAGATCAGGAGCCGTCCCGCTCCCGTCACCGGGTGTGCCTTCAAGCCTGAAGGGTATTCCCGGTGCATCGAATTCTGCGCCATCGGTTAAAGATATCGTCGACAAGGCCCCCCGTTCGACGAACTCAGGTAGTACGAGCATCTCTTCCGGTGTGGGAACCAGCGTCAGAGGAATGCGCATGGCTTGTCCCTGTTCCATCAGGTCCCGGGCAGACCATCTCAGAAACGCGGGCAGAAGCACTGCATCCAGTTCATCAGCTCCGATAAAACGACCGATGCTGGTGAAATACTGAGGATCCACGGCATACTCCGGAATCTTCAGCAAGTCGCACAACGAGCGCCATTGCGCCGGCGTTAGCGCAGTGACTCCCACCCATCCTTCGCCGCACTTGTATACTCCCATGGGATAGGTAGGCGGATAACGATTTACGCCGAATCGCCTGGGGACCGAGTCCATGTCATAGCTTCGCGCGATCGCACCTGTTTCATGTAACACCACACAGGATTCGAGGATGCCGAGATCGATATCGTAGCCGATCGAATTCTCAGCACGACTGATCAGTGCGGTCATTACAGCGATGGTAGCGGTGACACCCGCGATCACCTGGGGTTCATATCCGGACGGCAGTGTAGGTGGGCCCTCGACTTCGCCGATGCCGAATGCAAGGCCGGCCAGCGCAGCACAGACCGCGTCGTTACCCGCATAGTCCCGATAAGGTCCTGTCTGTCCGAACCAGGTTACATTGCAGACGATCAGTTCCGGATTTTCACTGCGCAAACTCGCCGCATCCAGGCCTGCTTCACTACGCTGTTCATCGCTTATATTGTCGATGACCACCTGAGCGCCGGCACACACTTGCCGAATGCTAGCCGCATCTGACGGATCGCTTACGTCTAGCGCGATGCTCTGTTTATTGGCATTCAGCCAGGCGAACATGCCGCCGCTCTGGCGGCCCAGGCCTTCCCTGCGTGGTAACATGCTGCGAGCAGGATCACCCGTTCCAGGGATTTCCACCTTTATGACACGGGCGCCGTGGGCAGCGAGTATCCGACCACAATAGGGTCCGGCAACACCCTCTGCCAATTCAACGACGGTAATGTTTGATAACGCACCCATGGTCATCGATTTTGATCCTCAAAGAGTCAGGTCGATCAAACGTGTTCCTGATGCATGGCCGGTTTATGGAACGTGGGGTCATAAGCCCCTGCCACCTACGGAGCAACCAGAATCTTTATGTCCTGGGTCCCCGGAGTGGTGAGCGCATCGAAACCGTTCGTTGCGATTTCATCCAGAGGAATGATCCGGCTTACAACAGACTCCAGTTGGATATCTCCCGAATAGAGCCATTGCAGCGCCTGTTCCAGATCGATATTGTTGCTGCCAACCATGGTGACCTCCTGGGTGACAAAGCCAAGCATGTGAATGGGCACACGCTCGGTAAATATGCCGTGAACGACCACCCGACCCCGATATCGAGTCGACGCCAGACAATCCTTCAAACTCTCTCCCAAGCCGACTGCCTCGATGGCTATATCCACACCCTTGTTATCCGTCAGCTCCCTTATCTTTGCCGGGACCTTAAGTTCAAGTGGATTGAAGACTGCGGTCGCCCCCATCTCTTCAGCTTTTTTTGTTCTGATGTCGGATATTTCCGTCATATAGATGGTTTGCACGCCGATGGCTTTGGCTGCCAGCAAAATGGACAGCCCAACCGGGCCGGCGCCGGTAATCAGCAACTTGTCCTGCGGTTTCAGATCGCCTCGTTTCGCTGCGTAAGATGCTCCAGCAAAGGGCTCGATTACAGCAGCCCTCTCCCAGCTGACGGAATTTTCGAGTTTTCTTACACCTCTCTCATGTGACGTTATGTATTCAGCGTACGCGCCCGGGCCGAAGGCCAGCACATGATCACCGATATTGACCGACGTTACCTCCGCACCTTTGGCCATGATTTCCCCGCAGGCCTCGTGACCGAACGGACTTCTGGGGAACGGCCCGTGAACATATTCATGCACGTCCGAGCCGCAGATGCCACAGTACTGTATCTTCACTTGCACTTCCCGGGGCCCGGGATCGCGGTTTTCCACCTCTTCTACCCGGATATCTCCAATGCCGTGATATACCGCCTGTTTCATCTTGCCCACCTCAAAGAATATTTACTCAACCCATTGCTCGTGTTACGTGCACGCTTGCGACGCGCGTGCTGCCTCAATGAAGGGCATCACCTCCTCGCCTGAACCAGTTCAATGCTCACATTATCGGGCGCTGCAAGATAGGCGATGCGCACCCCCGGTGCAAAATCATAGGGCTCTACGGAGAACGTCGCCCCCTTTTTCTTGAGTTGATCACAGAATTCATCGAGATCAGCAGAGACACGAAAGCCGAAGTGATCCGTGCCCCACTGATCGTGGCTGACATAATCCTTGAAAGATTCGAGTTTATTCTTGTTCCCGGGTTGCTCTCCCGGTCTAGCCCCTCGGACAAGGATGGTGGCCCCCTCAAAGACAACCGAGATCTGGGTAGCGCCGCGAAGTTCAAAGTCTCCTGTGATTTCACCACCCAGCACATCCGCATACCAGGCTGCAGCCGATCTGGGATCCTCACTGATGATGTGAATGTGGTCGAATAAGATTCCGGGGTCGCTCATGCCAGTCATTCTCCTGCTGTGGATGTTACTGATGGTCGGTAGAGAACCACATACCGGGCTGTGCCACTAGGCGCGGCCGGCTAGGCGCGGCTGGCCCCCCCCTACTCATCAACCACCTTGTTCAATCGTTCGTGCGCTGCAAGGAAGTCCTGCATGAACTCATAGACGACTGCTTTACTCGACTGTACTGAGTTCATCAGTCCCACACCCTGACCAACAAACGAGGTAGCCAGCTGCTTGGCACCTTCGTGGCCACTTTCCGCAAGTCGCGTCACTCTTGCCAATGGCGGTTCGCTAACAAGTGACTGCAGGGGCATGGGTAACGGATGGGGTGCTTCCTCGGATTCCCAAGCATCCGTCCAGGGCGAACGCAGTTGCCGGGAGAATTTCCCGGTACGTGCCTGGGATCGAACAGTCTGCCGGGAACTTGCCTGCAAGTACTTCTCCACGATTATCGGTGATGTATTCGCTTCAGTTACGGTCAACCAGACCGACCCAGTCCAGACGCCCGCCGCCCCCATCGCCATGCAAGCTGCCATCTGCCGTCCGGTGATAATGCCACCGGCCGCAAGGACGTTAACGTCGTAAGCTTCCACGGCCTGGCAAACCTCCGGAACAAGCACCATAGTAGATACTTCACCGCAGTGACCACCGGCTTCAGTTCCCGCAACAACGAGCAGTTCGACGCCGGCTTCAACCTGTTTGACGGCATGCTCTTTAGCTCCAACCAGGGCCGCCACCATCACGTCATTCGCTTTACCCATCTCCACCATATAGCGGGGCGGCACTCCCAGTGCATTAGCGATCAGTTTGATTGGGTGAGAGAAGGAAACGTCAATGATGTTGGCTGCCCTGCCTTCGGTAAGGAATCCGCCGGCGGTGCCGGTTTGGTCCTGGTACATGTCAGCTGTATCGATTTGATGCTGGGCCAGTATGCCCGCGGCAAAGTTGCGATGCTGGTCCGGTACCATATCAAGGATTTCTTCCGGACTGTCATTGTCATCTGTCACCGCCATGCTTGTCGGTGCCACCAGGTCCACACCATAGGGTTTGCCGTCGATGTGCTCGTCTATCCAGTTGAGCTCCATCTCGAGGGTCGCGGCGTTGTAACCTGCCGCGCCAAGAACTCCCATGCCCCCTGCTTTGGATACCTCCACAACCACATCCCGGCAATGGGTGAAAGCAAACAGTGGAAATTCGATGCCCAGTCTGTCACACAATGGTGATTTCATATTTGCCTCTCCTTGAATCGGGTTCTTGCAGCCGTTTGGATCATGATGCGTGAATTGTGACAAAGATTCAATTGGTCGATCCCAGTCAGGAATCTGCGGTCCCATAGGCTAGTCCATGCCGTGACTTCGCCCGCATGAGACACCACCAGATGACGATGATATGATGTTTGAGATCGAAAAAATGTAACGAGAAGGAATGGCCAATCATGGGCAATTGGATGGATGGACACCTGAATAATCTAGTCCAGAAGCAACAGGAAAACCTGGACCTCGGTGGCAACGACCGGATCGAGGTGCAGCATGGCCTCGGCAAGCTGACCGCGCGGGAGAGGATCGAGCGATTGGTCGATCCCGGCACCTTTGATGAACTGGGTTCTCTGGTGCGAGATTCATACCGGGGAAGCACAGCGTCCCCAAAACCCAGTCCGGCCGATGGCGTGGTCATGGGATGGGCGCGGGTAAATGGCCGCCAGGTGATGATCTATTCGCTGGACTTTACCGTCATGTCCGGAGCAATCGGCGTGGCGGGAATCTGGAAACTTGCCGAACTGGTCGATATGGCTGGACGGGAGCAGGTGCCACTGATCGGTATGATCGACTCGGCCGGTTCCCGCATCGGCTTCAAGGGCGGCGGCGCCGGCATGGATGGGATGTGTCGGCTGGTGCGGAACTACTGTCTCTATTCCGGCATTATCCCGCAGATCACGCTGCTGTTAGGACCGTGTACCGGGCCGTTGGCGCAACTGCCGGTACTGTCTGACTTCCTGATCATGAACAGGGAAACCGGTTTTCTGTGGCTCGGCGGTGAGATCGAGTCCGAGCAGGATGGCCGTGCGGATTTTCATATGCAAACCAGCGGTCAATGCGATTGGATAGCGGACAGCGATGAGGAGGCAATCGATCTGACCAAGACGCTGCTGGGCTACATTCCGCAGAATTGTTGGGAAAAGCCGATTACCATCGAGGCCACCGACGACCCGGACCGAAGCGAAGAAGCCCTGCTCGAAGTTATGCCGAACGATGACAGATTTACTTACGACATGCACGAGGTCATCGAACTGATCGCCGACAACGGCGAGTTCTTCGAAGTGAAAGAGGACTATGCGCCCAACCTGATCGTCGGTCTGACCCGCTTTGACGGCATGGTAGCTGGTATCGCCGCCAGCAATCCGGACGAGCTTAGCGGCGTTATGGAACCTGACAGCTCGGATAAGTACGACAAGTTCCTGATGTTTCTCGACGCGTTCAATATTCCGTTGATCACCATGTCCGATACCACTGCATATCCGCCGGGCGACAAGTGGGAGCGGATGGGAGTGATTCGCCACGGCGCGAAGAACCTGCACGGCTACGCTCACCTCACCAATCCCAAGCTGACACTGGTACTGCGGCGATCCTACGGAGGATCCAATATATCCATGGGTTGCAGCAAGATGGGACCGGACTTCGTGCTGGCCTGGCCGACGGCCGAGTTTGCACCGACTGGCCCGGAACAGATCGTCCAGGCGATCTTCCACAAGGATCTGGCCATAGCAAAAGAGGAAGGCCGTTATGAAGAAGCATACAACGGTTATCTGGCACCACTTAAGGCCAGCATGAACGTGATGAGTCGAGCGACCAGCTTTTATGGCGTCAACGAAGTCATCGATCCGCGGGAAACACGTCACTGGGTCATCAGGTCTCTCCGTGCGATGGTCGCTAAGCGTGAACAGCTGCCCCAAAAGAAACGATACATCAAGCCGGCCTAACGAGACGATTCAGGCGTAGAGGAAGGCAGGAGCAAAACATGGATAAAGTAATGGCTGCAGCCATCAAGAGATATCACGATCTTCAGGACAAGAACCTCCTTGGTGGCGGCATCGAGCACATCGAACGACAGCACGGCCGCGGCAAGCTCACCGCACGGGAACGGATCGATGTTCTGGCCGACCCGGGCACGTTCAGTGAGAGGGGTTCGGTGGTGGGAACCACCAGTGCCCGTATGGATGGACGTGCTGCGGTGGCGCCCTGTGATGGTGCCGTGGTTGGCACCGTCAAGGTGCACGGCCGCTTGACGATGGTCTATGCCCCTGATTTCACCGTATTGGGTGGCTCCATGGGCTCCCAACATGGTTTCAAGTATTGCCGCTCACTGGAAATGGCTGCCAAATGGGGTATCCCCATGGTCATCCTGTCAGACAGCTCCGGTGGTCGATTGGGTTACTCAGACGTCGGTGGTGGCGGATACGATGTCGTATTCAGGCTTCAGTCCATCTTTTCGGGTGTAGTGCCACAGATTACCGTTCTTATGGGCCCCTGCATCGCCGGTGGTGCTTATACGCCCACGCTCTGTGATTTTCTGCTGATGAGCAGAATTTCGGCCAATATGTGGATTGGCGGCCCACGCCAAACGGCCGCTTCCACCGGCGAAAAGATCGATAAGGAAATTGGCAGTGCGGACTACCACATGAAGTTTACCGGAACGGCCGACATCGTGGAGGACGATGACGAGGTATCGATCAAACGCTGCCGTGAATTACTCAGGTATCTGCCCCAGAATTACCGCGAAAAACCGCCTCGTTGGGAAGACAGCAATGATCCGGACAGGAACGTCGATAGCGTGATGGACATTGTCCCGACGGACTTTGACAAGACCTATGATATGCACGATGTGATCGAACAACTCGTCGATGACGGAAACTATCTGGAGATCAAGGATGAATATGCCAAGAATCTCATCACCTGCTTCTGCCGGTTCGACGGCGAGCCGGTGGGTCTGGTGGCCAACAATCCTGCATACCCGGGAAGTATTCTGGAGGTCAACTCCTGTGATAAGTATTACCGCTTCCTGCAGGCGCTGGATGGCTACAACATTCCACTGGTCAATCTTGTCGACACGCCACCGGTGGTACCAGGCAGGGAAGAGGAGGCGCGCGGATTGCTGCGCCATATCGGCAAGATCACCGACGTCTACGCCACCACCACGGTACCCAAGATCAGTGTCGTCCTGCGCGAAGCCTATGCCGACGCGGGCAGCATGATTATGGGTGGCGGCAAAAGCATGGGAACCGATGTCATCTACTGCTGGCCCACCGCGCGATTTGGAATAGAAGCATCCACCCTGGATTACCGCGAGGTGTATGGCAAGGGTATTGAAGACGATGCATATGACGCGTATTTGAGCCGAGCGCGTGAGAAGGTAGATGCTTTCGATACAGCTCATGCCTGGACATCACAGATGGTCGACGACATGATCTTGCCTGGCGATACCCGAACGAAAATAATCGAAGCCCTGCAGGTGACGCGAAACAAGAGTGAGCAGTTGCCTGCAAGGGCCAAAACTCACAGTTCACCACCGACCTAACGTGCCGGAAGTTTATGGTAAGCACCGGTTGTGCTTGCTATGCACTAACGGGATTTATCCGTAAGGACCGAGGATCAGTCCAACTGCACATGACTCACGCCTTGTGAGGGAATCACGCACGCCTGAATAGCCACCATGCCTGAAATACCCGATCTGCAGAACTATCTCCAAGCCATGGAATCGAGGTTCCTCGATGAGCCAATTACCGGCATGCGCATCGCCAATCCATTCGTGTTGCGGACCGTACAACCGGCCACCGACGAACTCATCGGCAGTAAAGTGGATGCCCTCTCCCGCATCGGTAAGCGGATCGTAATCAGCCTGGAATCGCACTATTGGATCAGTATCCACCTGATGATCGCCGGTCGCCTGCACTGGCGCAAACCACAAGCATCGATTGCGCCACGCAATCATCTGCTGGCGCTGGACTTCTCCTCAGGATCCCTGGTACTGACTGAAGCGGGCAAGAAGCGTCGCGCTGCAGTGCACCTGTTCAGCAACCCTGCTGCCCTGCAAACCATGGACAGGGGCGGCCTGGAGGTCTTCGATGCCGATGCCGATACGTTCAGATCCGGGCTGTCCCAAGAGAATCACACGCTCAAACGAGCCCTTACCGACCAGCGACTGCTGGCCGGCATTGGCAACGCCTATTCCGATGAAATCCTGCACCATGCACGTCTCAGCCCCTTGCTGCAAACCAAGCGACTGACCGATGCACAGTGGTCTCAGCTGTGGAAGTCAACACGTCACGTGTTGCAGCTCTGGATCGAACGATTACGTGAGGAAACCGGCACGGATTTTCCCGAACACGTGACTGCTTTTCATCCAGCCATGGCTGTTCACGGAAGATACAAGGAGCCCTGCCCTGATTGCGGTCACTCCGTCCAACGGATTCGTTATGCCACCAACGAGTGTAACTACTGTGCCTTCTGTCAGAACCAGGGAAACCTGCTGGCCGATCGTGCACTGTCGCGGTTGTTGAAGAAGGACTGGCCACGGACGTTGGCTGAGTTGGAGGGGATACGCTGATATGGATGCGTAGTGTCCTGACGAATCAGAAATCAGGGGACTCGAATTCGTCTTCGATGTGTCTGCTGCCGTCTCGCTCAACTCATGTTGGGATTGCGGCCAATCGCTTGCATGGTGCTGCCCGTATCCACAGGATGGGTGGCATCAGTGAAATCGTTCACCTGATCCCACGCTGCCTGCACATCCTCGGGATCGAACCCCTGGGGCTGCAAATAAGCACCTTGCGACCTTTCCCACCGGACCCTTGAAATCCAGCCTGCGCCCACCTCGAAGAGTTCGCCGCTTGCCGTGCAGTCCTCATGGCATAACCATACCGCCAGCGGGCTGACGGCTTTTGGGCTCAGCCGTTGCATCGCTTCTTCATCCATCACGGTACCCATGAGTCTTGAACCTGCAATGGGTGCAATGGTATTTGACTTCACGCCCTTGGCCCTGCCTTCGACGGCAATGGTTTGCGATAGGCCGTGCAGGGCAAGCTTGCAGGCACTGTAATTGGCCTGTCCGAAGTTCCCATAGATGCCGGCGGCAGACGTCGTCATCACGAATCGACCATATCCTGTTTCACGCATATGCTGAAAGGCGGCCCGACTGACCTTGAAGGCGCCCCTCAGATGGACTTCATAGACGAGATTCCAGTCGTCATCAGACATCTTGTGGAAAGACTTGTCGCGCAGAATGCCGGCGTTGTTGATGACGATGTCAATACCGCCAAAATTGTCGAGGGCACACTGTATGATCTTCTCGCCATCGGTAACCGAATCACCATTCGCCACGGCCTCGCCGCCCGCAGCGTTGATTTCCCTGGCAACTGTTTCAGCAACGGTGTCATCGCTTCCCTCCCCCGAAGTCGAGCCGCCCAGGTCATTGACGACCACCTTGGCGCCTCGCGCAGCCAGAAGTTTGGCGTGGGAAAGTCCGAGCCCATTGCCGGCACCGGTAACAACGGCGACTCTGTTTTCGAATGTGAGTGCTGACATCTATCCTCTCCAAGCTTGTCTACTGAGTGTACTGACTGGAACCGGGGCGATATCTCTACCTGAGATCTGTGGCAAGTCCCACGCAGTCTTAAGGTTCAAGAGCTCATTCGCGGTACAGCTTACCTCGCGCACGGACTGGATCCAGCAGTGACAGATCACCGGGTTCTACCTCGTATCCCTCCGGGAAGGGAGGACGCGCTTCCAGCCCAAGTGCTTCCAGCACGCGATCATGCTGGTAGTAGCAGATGACCGTGGAAGAGACCAGATTCTGGAAAAAGCCTGCCTGGTCCTTTTGCAGTTCATCCACCAGCGTCTGCCTGTCTGACCCGGCAAGCGCTGCAAAACCCTCCCCGTGCCGAGTGTCTGACAGTTCATCGAGGGCGGTCAGACCTGCCACGATCAAGGCAATCGAATCACTCCTGTTGTCACGAATATAGCCCAGGACATCCACTTCTGACGCACCGGGCATGCGACCGTCCTCGCTGGGCGGGATGATCATGTCGAGAAGGTTCGCCAGCGTGCGCCTTTGATCTTCTGACAGCGGATTATCTGAGCTGATGATGTCGTCATTGTCTTTGGTCATGTCATGGTCCTCATTCAAACAGGTTGGCAATTTATGTACCGAGCCGGCAATGCAAAATGCTCGCGCTACCTGTGGTCGCTCTGTCCACCATCAAGCATGTTCCGAGCCGGCAATGCAAAATGCTCGCGCTACCTGTGGTCGCTCTGTCCACCATCAATGGTGATCGTCTTTCCAGTCACATAGTCCGAAAGGTCCGTCACCAGGAACTCCACTACCTTGGCACAATCCTCGATGGTCCCCTCCCGACGCAGTGCAATCCGCTTGGATGCTGCGCTGCGATCCCCAAGCCTGCCGGTGCGGATAATGCCCGGTGCTATGCTGTTGACGTTGATATTGTAAGGGCCAAGCTCCTGGGCCAACGCTCTCGTATAGTGGACGATTGCAGCTTTCGCGGTGCCATAGGGATGATACCCGCCAAACGCAGTGATCCCGGCAACTGAGCTTACCGTGACGATCTTTCCCGATCGCTGACTTTTCATATAAGGGGCGACAGCCATGCAGGTATACATGCACGTCATAAGATTGATATCAAGCACCCGCGTTAACGCCTCCTGGGAACAGTCAGCAGGGGTCCCTGTGGTGCTGATGTCACCCGCCTCTCCCTCCCCCGGCTCTCCAGAACCATTTGCGTCGCGCTCGTCCGCAAACTTCACGGTGCCGCCACCGGCGTTGCAGATGGCTATGTCAATCCGGCCGAGATCAGCGATCACATCAGCCATAGCTTGCTCGTTTGTGGACCGCTCTGTCAGGTCAGCTTCGATTTCCACAGCCCGAACCCCCAGGGCCTCACATTCCTCTTTGACGCTGGCGGCCGTCATCAATTCGCGCTCAAAGTCATACACGTCGGCTGCCTTCAGATTTCTGTCGATAACGGCAATGTCAGCCCCCAAACCGGCCAGTCTGAGGGCATAGCCCCTGCCAAGTCCGCGAGCGCCGCCGGTGATAACCGCGACTTTGCCAGCTAGCTTCTTCTCGGCCATAACGCATACTCCCTAAATTCGACAATGGCGGCGAGTTTCCCTATTCCGGCGCCAGTATATCGAGGCCATAGGGTGGCTTGTCAAAGGAAAATCGAACTGTTTCCGCCATTGACCAAACCAATGGACGCTGGCGTGCCTAAGTAAGATTCAGTTTTCGTATTTGGAATGATCATCAGTGAACAACATCATTCTTGAACTCGTGCTGGTTCACATCGATTCGGCTGGCACAGACAACGAAAATCAGAGGCGGGAGACATCACATCATGGCAACAACGGAAAGATTATTCGACGAGGACGTATCGGTCACCGAAGGAATTGCGCGTCCTGGAGCATGCCGGGATCGACATGGTATTTGGCATCATGGGCGGAAATATGGGTCGTCTCTCTAACACGCTCCATGATCATCAGTCCACGGTCAGGGCGGTATTGGTACGGAACGAATCGCTGGCCAGCGTCATGGCTGAAGTCTATGGCCGCCTGACGGGTAGGCCCGGGGTTGCCATCGGGCAGGGGGATTCAGCACGATTACCGATATGAACGACGCTGAAATTGCCAACGCCATGGGCTGTCGCGGCATTCGAGTGACACAACCGAATCAGCTGTCCACTGCTCTGACCGAGGCACCTCGATGGCAGCCAACCCACAGTGGTCGATGTGGTCGCCTCGTTCAGGACATCCTTCCGGGACGTGACTTCACCACTGACAAATCGCCCATAGTGCACCCAGTTGTCGCGTGGAAGCATCCGTATCGCCGGCGGGCATACTCTGCATGCCGATTTCTGTATACTGGTGCGGTTTTTTTGAACAAGCCAAATGGAGGAATGGACAATGGCAATGTTGGATGGTGGCGAACTATTTGCTCGGGCTCTCGTTAATGAGGGAATAGAGAAGGCATTCGTTTTATGCGGCGGGCACATCATGCCGATCTTCTACGGCATGCGTAATGCGGGGATCGAGATCATCGACATGCGGCACGAGTGTTCGGCGGTCTATGCGGCCATCGCCTATACGCGAGCCTCGGGAAAACCAGCCGTGGTGGTCACGACCGCCGGCCCCGGGGTGGGCAATACGGCAGCCGGCATGATGGAAGCGGAATCATTGAATGTGCCGGTGCTCCAGATCGGTGGCGCCGTGGCCATGGCCAAGCGAGATGCCGGTGATCTGCAGGACATGAACACGTTACTGCTGATGGAGTCGATTTCGAAGTGGGCCAAGAAAATCACCAGTACGGCTCGGATTCCGGAATATGTGTCCATGGCATTTCGCCATGCCACGGATGGTGCGCCGGGACCTGTCTACCTGGAGGTACCAACGGACCTCGTATTTGCCAAAGTGGACGAGGCGAGCGTCCATTTCCCAGAGAACTACAGAGCTAATCTGCTTTCCGGCGGCGATGACGCCCTGGTGGAAGAAGCTGCGGATCTGCTGGCCAATGCAGAACGACCGGCAATGATCGTTGACGATGGTGCCCGCTGGTCCCTTGGCGATGATACCGGTGCGATTGCGGAACTGTCGGACTATCTAAAGATGCCGGTTGGCGTCGGCGGCAACCTGTGCCGCGGCCTGTTTGGCAACGAAGCGGAAAACCCCCTGATCAGAACCAATGCCATCCACGGGGCAGATGTGGTCGTCGCCCTGGGATGCCGGTTCGACTTCAGGATCGGATCCGGCCGGCAGATTCCAGCGGACGCAAAGGTTATCCAGATTCATACCGACATGAGACAGATCGGATTCAACGTGCGCGCGGACCTGGCTATCGCAGGGGCTTCCGGCGCCGTGACGAAGAAGATACTCGACCACGTCAAAGGCAAGCGCAACCCCAAGGCGGACGATCCATGGACCGGCAAAGTCAATCCGGGATCGACGGAGAGACTGCCTGCACACTACCGTGATACCAAGACCCCCTCTCATCCTGCCCGCTGTGCAGGAGATGTGGCGCGATTCCTCGAGGAAGATGCCCCGGACTGGACCATCATAAGTGATGGCGGTGAGGCATCCGTCTGGTTTGGCGGCGCTGCGACAGCGACTCGCCCCGGTCAGATCCACGGCTCGGGCGCCAATGGTACGATCGGAACCGGACCTTGCCAGGTTGTCGGCGCCTGGGTCGCCAATCGGAAACCGGTGCTGTGGTACACGGGCGATGGCAGTTTCGGCTTCTATGCGATGGAATTGGACACCATGGCGAGGCTGGAGATTCCGGTGGTCTGTGTCATATCGAATAACTCGTCCTGGGGTATGATCCATATGGCGGAGAAATACGTTCGTCCGCAGGAGGTCGAAGAGAAAGGCCCGTGTAATGTGGCGTTGGCCCCGATGCGATCCTATGAAAAGATGGCCGGCATGTGGGATGGCTACGGTGAAAAGGTCACCGATCCCGAGGAAATCTTACCGGCTATCAGGCGTGCAGCCGCCACTGGAAGACCCGCGATTGTCAATGTTGAAGTGGACGACGAGAGTCTGTCGCCCTTCATAGCGGGCTATGCCAACATGATCAAACCGGCTAAGGCTTCGTAGCATGGTGTACTGTCCCACAATCAAGTGGCCTTATTCGCTGGCCTATTTTGTCCCTGGACTTCGACTGGGCGTCCCCGTTGCTCGTCGTTGTGGGGTGCCCGGCGAGGGGTGCCCGGCGAGGGGCGCCCGGCGAGGGTGCCCAACCCACGGCGTCCTCGCGCCTTGCCAGGAACAAAATATGCCGACCGAATAATGACCACTTGATTGTGGGACGGCACACTAGATGAGATCAGCCGATTCACGACAATGACTCGGTAACGGTTCCAGGACTGGTGGAGAGTCTATAACTCATCCACCAGTCCGAGGAACTGCCTCGCTCAATTGAATATCGTCTCTAGCAATCGCCAATTCCAGTAAGCGATGGCGCCTGTCCACACAAAGACAGTGGGATCTGATTATCTGCGCAGCAACCCACAAGAGACCCATCGATGAGCAATAAACCAATCGTTTTTCTCGATATTGACGGAGTACTTAATTCCTACAGTTGGTGGGCGCGCCGCACCACCATGGACTTTCCCTACCGGGAGTTCGACCCAGCCTGCCTATCCCGACTGTCCGATCTGGTGGAACATGTGGATGCCGAAATCGTGATCTCATCGTCCTGGCGAAAACCGGACACCCCCGAAGAGTCAAAAGGCGAACTGATGACACTGTTCGCTGATGTATGCCGTTACTGGGCGATCAGCGACAACGTCAGCCAACGGATCGCTGATGTCACGCCAAAACTGGACGCCGATCGTGGCATCGAGATTCGGCACTACTTGAGCGAACAGCCAACAGCTCGTGAATACGTCATCCTTGATGACCAGGACGATTTCTTTCCCAACCAGCCGCTGGTACAGACCGATTCAAGAATCGGCCTGTCGTTTTCAGATTCGTTGAAGGCGCTGGCTATTCTGAATGCAACTGACTCGCAAAGCCGATAGTGGGAATTGCTGCCAGAAAAGACAAAACACCATGAAGCATCACGAAGCTGCCGGCGCCGTTCCGGCACCGTACTTTTCCGCCATCTTCTGATAGTAATACGCCGCTATCATCAGGATTAGACCGATTGCCATCAGCGCTCCCACGCGCACCGGCGTGCTGGCGTCGTCTAGATCCAGAAGCAGCAGTTTCAGCGTGGTCATGCCATATAGGAGTAAGGAGAGCCTGAGTAACGCCTTAAAGCGTGGGTTCAGGGTTAAGAACAGTACAACAACCGCGTGCAGCAGCAAGGCAATCGTGGTGACAACAGACCATTCCTCGAATAGAGTATTTGAGATTCCCAGATAGCACGCCATGACAAGGCCGTGATACAGCCAAAACTGAATGGTCTGCCCACCGAGTTTCTTCGTTAGTACTCTGTTGTGCGTTGAACGAACATGGACCATGAAGCCGAGTACGACGACAGACACGAGTGCAAACCCAAGCCATGCATCTGACCATATGCCCAGTAACGTCATGACCGGCCCAAGTCCCAGCAAGAAAAACGCCAGTTTATGTGAGACTGACAGACTGGGTTTGGTCACTGGCTGGAGGATGACCACATAACTCACGGCCACGTAATATAGCCCGGCGATCAATACCGTTACCGTCACATGATCTGTTAACGCATATAACAATGCACTCGCACAAAACCCAATGTAGTGCACACTCACCCAAAACAGATGACGGTATTCAGATTCAATACGCTTGGCACTGAGTGACTTTTCTAGCCAGTGCATGGCTAGCAGAAGCACCGTGCTTGCTACGATGGTTATCAAAGCAGGGCCGCCAGGTCCTCCTGAGATTGCATCAATTGCGCTGTAAATAGCTGCCGAAGCGGCAACAGCAAAGAGAGATCGCAGCTCGTAAAGCAATGATGGATTGTTCAGAATTCTATGCATTATCCAACAGATCAGGAACGAACCCCATAGGGCCAGTGCTAGAAACTCGGGGAAACGTTGCTCAACTGTTGGCAGGAATAATAACGGAATCACAAGATAGGCCAGCGTTCGCGTCAGTCGCGCTACAAGAATCAGATAGCCATCGTCATCCGCCTTTTCGTAGATCCATTCTGCCACCCATGCGCTTGCCAGAGCGACGACGAATGCACAGTTGGTCAGCAAGCTCTGATCGCCAAAATACGGACTTCCCGATTCGGCAAATCCTTTGACGACTACGGCGCCGAGTAAAAGTGCGTAGTGAAGTGGCTAGAGTATCCCGGACACACGAACTCAAGTAATCTTAACTGAAATGTGCGAGAGGTGTGTATCCATGAAGTCTGATAAGAAAGCCAATATTTATTCTGCTGAATTTAGAGAAAG
>Ga0187833_10001999_pt1 | contig 22510 bp, 24 predicted proteins | sample ETNtaG_37_FD_167968 | JGI IMG/M metagenome (GOLD analysis project Ga0187833, IMG submission 167968) | Marine microbial and viral communities from oxygen minimum zone, Eastern Pacific Ocean - ETNP2014_SV_400_PacBio MetaG (Illumina Assembly) | ecosystem: Environmental > Aquatic > Marine > Hypoxic...
GGCAAATCAGTCTCAGGATACATCCTAGCACTCCCCGACATCGGCCGCAAGAACTCACTACTCCCATCAGCAAGAGCATTCCTAACCTCTCCTTTCAACTCCTCACCACCCTTACCCTTCCCATCACCACCATTACTCTTCCCATTAACTTTCTTCAAATTCTTCTCCTGCCGTAAAACCTCTTTCTCAATAGTCGGAACAAACATCTTAACATCCTGAAACCCTTTAAACTCAACTCTCGGATGCCCAGGAATAGAAACATTAACATCCTGCCTTATCGTCCCAATCCCTCTCTTCACCTTACAACTTCTAAGTATATCCCCCAAATGCAAAGCAACCTCCTTAGCCTGTTCAGCACTTTTAATATCTGGAGCAGTCCCAATCTCAATCAACGGAATTCCTAATCTATCTAACCTATAAGTTTTATCTCCAGTTTTACCATCCACATTCTCATTCTCACTATTCCCATCCTTATCCCCAACAACCCTAGCCGAATCCTCTTCCAACGAAACATTATCAATCCCAACCCTCCCACTCTCCGTCTCAACCCAACCATTTCTTGCTATCAAAACAGTCCTCTGAAACCCACTTGTATTCGAACCATCAACAACCGTCTTCCTCATAATCTGCGAAATAGGAACTATCTCACAATTCAACAACATAGCAACATGCAACCCAATTTCCAAAGCCCCCAAGTTAATCAATCTAGGTGGCTCCTCATCCAACTCAACCAAACAAGTACTATCAAACCCTTCATAAACAAATTCACGATCAAGAGAAGCCTCATGCTCAGCAGCCACATCAACTTCTCCACTCTCCCCAGCAACAGCATGCAACTTCCTACTAACGCAAAAATCAGCCCCATCACTACGAAGAACCGAAGGACATTCACAAAACAACTTATGCGTATCCAACTGCTGATGAATTTCTATTCCCGACTTAATCTTAACCATAAATAGAAATAATAAATAGAGTTAATAAAATTAATGAAAATTAAGCAACATCTCTTTTACCTTGTTTCATATCTTTCACGATCCTACTAAGAGTCAAATCAATATTTTCAGCCAAATAATTAAAAAAATCCCTCTGGCCATCTAAATCTTTATCCCTAACTGCTACTAATGCATTCTCCAGCTTATCAATATATTTCTCTCTATCAGATATAAGAATCAATCCAGGAGGATATCCATTACTATAAAGAATAGTATCCTGAAAAATTCTCCCTGTTCTCTTATTTCCGTCAAGAAAAGGCTGAATTCCTGCAATGTGCAAATGACAATTAATTGCAGATTCAATTGGATGTAAATCACTTTCCCTAACATTATAACAAAATTCTTCTATTAAATCTGGAACCTTAACAGGATTAGGAGGAACATAATTCCTAAGACCTAAGCTAGCTCTTAAACTTCTAAAACCCATATTAATTTTAGGCTCAACTCTACTACCTACATCCAAAACATTTCTCGGAGTAATAAAACTCATATCCTCAGAATCTTCAACTTGATTATGTAAATATTCCCAAGCAGTTATCAAATCGCAAATACCTTCCTTAGCAAGTCTTTTCAATCCCCTAGAATCCTTCTGCCCAGTTTCCTCAAGTATACTTTTCCTTAACCGAGGATTCTCCATCCAATAAGAGTGAATATTAGCAGATCTCTTAAGTTTACTTTTCACAGCCCTATAAACTTTAAGATAATAACCCGGATCTCTTTCTATAACTGATTTCTTCTTGTCTATTCTATCCAATATTCTATAATCAACAACCATCTTATCTATAATCCACACAAACCCCCAACTTATAAACCTTCCCATTTATAACCACTACCAAGTTACAACTCCATCCCAGTAAAAACCCCTAGAAAAACTCTCAATAAAAACCCCTAAAATAAACATATTTAAACCTCCCAACCCTTTACAAACAAAAGAGAAGTGATAAAATGCCACGTAAGAACGCAAACCAAAAAAAACTAATCATCCAAAACAAATCAATTACAACAGATCTAAAAAAGACAGAAAAAAAAGTCGAAAAACTAACCTCCAACCTAACTAAAGGAATAAGAATCCCGTTCCAAGATAAAAGAAAACTAACTCTAGGACAAAAAACCGCCGACGGCTTATCAAAATGGGCCGGATCCTGGACATTCATCCTAGGATTCATCCTTATCTTAATAATCTGGATAATCGTCAACTCTTACTATTGGTCAAAATACCAAACAGGACAACCATTCGACCCCTACCCCTTCATCTTATTAAATTTATTACTCTCTTGCCTAGCCGCATTACAAGCCCCAGTAATATTAATGTCACAAAACCGGGCAGCAGAAAGAGACAGACTAAGAGCAGAATACGACTACAAAGTTAACCGAACAGCCGAAAAAGAAATAAGAGAAATGAAAAAACAACTAGACAGAATCGAAAGAAAATTCAACAAAAAATAACCTAATTCCTTAAATAACCAAAAACAATCATCAATCAAAATTTAACCAAGAAAGAAAACCGTAATCTCAATCTAATATTCATCAAGCACTACCAATAATTTAGCGAAGGATTTAGACGAAGTCAAATCCGAAAGCGTAAGAAATCAACCCCCACCCTTAACCCACCCCCAACTCTCCCTAATCCCCTCCTCAATACTCGTCTTAGGATCCCACCCCAATTCTTCCCTAGCAAGCCGAGTATCCAAAACAATCCTATCAACCTCTCCCTTAATCTCATCAACATTTCCAGGTTCAACATCCGAACCACTAACCTCTTTCATAATCCTAACCATCTCACTAACACTAACCTCCTTACCATTAGCCAAATGAAACAACTTATTCTCAGTCCCACCCATCTTATCAATACTCCCAATCATAAAATCTACCAAATCCATCACATAAATAAAATCCCTAGTCTTCTCCCCATCCCCAAATATCATCGGCCTCTCCTTCTTAAGAAACTTATCCAAAAATACCGGAACCAACCTTTTAGTATCAACACTATCCCGAGGCCCGTAAACATTCCCAAAACAAAATATAAAATAATCAATACCATACAACTCCCCATACATCTCAACATAATGTTCAACACTATGCTTCGATATTCCATAAGGACTCATTGGATTCAAAGGATGCTTCTCATCAACAGGCAAATACTTAGGCTCCCCAACCCTCGCCCCCCCAGTAGAAGTATAAATCAACTTATCAACATCATTCTTCCTACAACATTCCAACACACTTATCGACCCCAAAATATTCAACCGAGCATCATACATCGGATCCTCAATCGACTTACGAAGCAAAGTATTAGCAGCCATATGAATCACAAGATCAAACCCCTCCCTCTCAAAAACCCCATTCAACTTCTCACTATCCAAAATATCACACTCATAAAACCGAACCCTATCCCCATTTTTCCAATCATACCCAACCTTATCAACCACCACAACCTCATAACCCCCATCAACCAACCTATCAACAACCCAACTACCTATAAATCCACTACCTCCTGTAACCAAAACTTTCATAACCCTAAGAAACAAAACCAATTTTAAAAGATTTAGGTAATCTAGGATCACAAATTATTCTGAAACACGAGTACTTAGACTATCAGAAATAAATCTCTCGAGCGGATCCAAATCTACACGATTCGCTCCAGATTCAGGGATATAACCATTAGAAGTATAATTAGTCAAATATCTCAAATGAGGTTTAGCTATCATACTAGCCTCATAATTACCAGACTCAGATAATTCAGTTAATCCATCAATAACTTTTTCAAATCTTTCACGATATTCCATAGACTACTAACAAAAAATCATATTTATAAATATTATTACATTCCCAAAAACTCTTCATCCAACCGATCATTAAACTCCCCACTAATATTCTCCAACATCTTCAACTTCGTACTCACAGATCCTCTCCAATCCTTATGCCCCAACACCCACCCCAATTTAACCAACGCAGTCTCCGACAACATATCCCCCAAATACACAACTCCAACATCATTCAATTTACGACCCGGACTGTAAACATAAGAATCAACACGCCCAAAAATAGTCTGACTTGTCATATAAATCAACAACCCCTTACCAATCGACTCTTTCAATTTAGGAATCCAATTACTCTTCCCCTCAGTTATCACATGCCCAAATCCAGTCCCCTCAATCACCAACCCTTTACAATTCTTCTTATAATAATCCAAAACAGAAGGATTACTAGCAGGATGGGCTTTAAACAACCCAACCTTTGGATCAAAAACCGCATCCACCTCAACCTTATCCTTATTCCTTTTTCTAAAATCATCCCGAATCATCTCCATCCTCCCATCAGGCCATATCTTCCCATAAGGCCTACAATTAACCGGCCTAAAAGTATCCCTACGAGAACTATGCAACTTCCTACACTTATTCCCCTGCAACATAAAACAATAATCATCATTAATAGTCGCATGCCCAACCAACATAACCTCGCTAACATCACCAAGCGCCGCACGAACCGAACATATCAAATTCATCCTAGCATCACTACTCCCTCGATCCGAACTCCTCTGACTATAAGTCAAAACAACAGGCTTATTCAATCTACCAAGCATAAACGACAAAGCCGAAGCAGTATAATGCAAAGTATCAGTCCCATGACTAACAATCACACCCTTAACCTGCGGATCATTCAAAGCCTTCCCAACCAACTTAGCAATCTTAATCCAATCCACAGGAGTCATATTCTCACTAACCTTCATAAAAGGACTCTTAACCCTAAAATCCGCAACCTCAAAAATCTCCGGATATGTCTTCAACAACTCATTATTATCAATCAACCCCTCAACCCCTCCCGTCGAACTATCCAACTTACTACTTATAGTCCCCCCCGTCACAATCATCTCAATAATAGGTTTCTTCCCACTCATCTTAACTCTATCATCCTTCTTAGATTCAATCTTCCTCTCCCGAACCACCTTAATCTCCGAAACATCCTCCCTCTTAAACCCAATATTATACCCACTATCTAACTTAAGTAAAACAACACCAACATCATAACTCTCCAACAATCTCCCATGCTCACTTTTCCCATTCACAACCAATTCAACTTCGTCCCCAGCCTTAGCTTTTTTAAAAGATTTTTTCATATTAAAAGAAATATTAAAGGATATAAAAACATTTGTAGATCTAGATTTTAAACCCCAAATCATTAGCAGCATCGACTAGGCTATCAACATCTACAGGTAAATCAAATTCTTCAACAACCTTACACAAATCAGATTTTTTAACTTGATATTTACTATCACCATTAGCCGAGTCTACATCAATACCTTTCATTTCACTTATATCCAAACCAAAATCACCATCTCTAACTTTAGCTTGAACAGCCATCTTCCCAGGAAGGTTTTTATAATAACCATCAACTGCCTTTTTAATCATTCTACTCACTTGATTTGGAGTATATAATGGTTCGCCTAATTCTCTAGAAGCTAAATATTGAGCATTACTTCTCTTTGGAATAAATTTGCTATCAAATCTTACCATAAGAAAATAATAAGATATTAGCTTTTAAACTTTTCCCTTCCTCCGCAACTTACACAAAAAAAATCCCTCCATATCATTATCATGATGATAAATCCTAACCGCCCCTTTCATACTTTCATCAAACTTCTTCCCCCTCCAATACAACAAACCCGGCCGAACCTTCAACGGCAAATCAACCCCAACAATCTCCAAATCAAACTCATCCAACAAATACTGAACAACCTCTTCATTCTCCTCCGGCGCATGAGTACAAGTACTATAAACCATCTCCCCACTGTCAGCAAGCAACCCAACAACCTCACTAACAATCTTCTTCTGCCTCCTACTCATCGACTTCAACAACTTCTCACTCCACTCCAAATAAGTCCTAGGCGAACATCTAATATTCCCCTCCCCACTACAAGGCGCATCAACCAATATCTTATCAAACCCCATCCCCAACTTAGAAAGTTTACGAACCAACTCATTCCCAGGATGCCTAGTCACAACAGCATTCATAACTCCACACCTCTGCAAATTAGCCGACAAAATCGATATACGACCAAGCGAAATATCATTAGCAATTATCGACCCCTCATTCTCCATTAACATCGCAGCCTGCGTCGTCTTACTACCCGGACTAGCACACAAATCCAAAAACCTCTCACCCTTTTTCAAACCAAGCGCAATAACCGGCATCATACTAGTAATCTCTTGAACATAATAATAACCAAGTAAATGCTCCCGAGCCTTCCCAATCTCCCCCGGCTCAATCCCATCAATAATCATTATCTCTGGATATTCAGAAAACGGCTGCCTAACCTCCCAACCTTTCCCCAACAACTTAGATTTCAATTCATCAACCCCAATCTTCAAAGTATTCACCCTAATACTTTTCAAAGGAACACTCTTCGCAACTTCAAAATACCTCTCTACATCATCATCCCCAGAAAGCAACTCCCGCATCCTCTCAACAAACTTCTCCTTCGGCTCATAATTTCTTCGAACGCTCATAACAAACCAAACATTAAGAACTTTTTAACCCTTCCCATCACAAATATCTTTTTAAACCAAAATATTATACTAACAACATAAAACATGGAAAAAGAGTATGATGTTTCTGGCATAGGAAATTCTATTTTAGACTTAGTATATAACGTAGACGAATCCCTTCTACAAGAACTAGGACTAAAAAAAGGCGAGATGAGACTAATAAACAAGGAAGAAAGCAAATCAATATTAGACAGACTAGAATTCCACTCTTCAAGCTTAATCCCGGGAGGAAGTTGCTCGAACACAATTGCAAGCGTTTCAAATCTTGGAGGAAAAACAGCCTTCTTTGGAAAAATAGGAAACGACCCTCATGGAAATATCTATGAAACGAAAACCTCTGAAGCCATAACAACCTCTAAATTATCAAAACACGAAAACGAAACAACCGGACATGCCATAACCTTAATAACTCCCGACGGTGAAAGATCCTTCGCAACACATTTAGGAGCCTCAGCAGAACTCGACTTAGAAACCCTATCTCACGACATAATAACCAACTCAAAAATACTACATCTTGAAGGATACCAACTAGCAGCAGCAAAATCAAAAGAAGTTATTCTACACGCAGTGAATATAGCAAAACAAAACCAAACCAAAATATCAATAGACCTTTCAGATGCAACAATAATACAAAACAACCACCAATTCTTCAAAGAATTTGTAAAAGAACACGTAGATATAATCTTCCTAAACGAAGACGAAGCAAAGGCCTTCACCGGAAAAGACCCCGAACAAGCTTTACACGACATCGCAGATCATTCTGAAATAGCAATAGTAAAACTAGGAGAAAAAGGAAGCCTAATCAAAACAAACAACGAAGTCCATAGAATAGAACCAGAAAAAACAATTGTGGTAAACACCAACGGGGCCGGAGACGCATACGCCGCAGGAATCCTACACGGAATAGCAAACAACATCAATCTATCCGAAGCCGGAAAACAAGCAAGCAAAATAGCATCAATGGTGATAAAAAACGAAGGAGCAAGACTAACACCTATCCAGCAGACTGAGATAAAGCTTTTAAACTCAAACAATCAAATAAATAACATGGAAGAGGCACTAGTTCAAAATCAAGATTTCAGCAAACCCAATTACAATACAAATACAATTTCTAACAACACCGATTACAAAATCAAAGATATTTCTCTAGCAGATTTCGGAAGAAAAGAAATCACAATAGCCGAAAAAGAAATGCCTGGACTTATGGCCATTAGAAAAAAACACCAACTAGAAAAACCACTACAAGGAGTAAGAATCACTGGAAGCTTGCATATGACCATCCAAACTGCAGTCCTAATCGAAACCCTAAAAGAATTAGGCGCCGACATAAGATGGGCATCCTGCAATATCTTCTCAACACAAGACCATGCCGCAGCAGCAATAGCCGAAATAGGAGTCCCTGTTTTTGCCTGGAAAGGCGAAACACTAAAAGAATACTGGGAATTAGCTAAAGACGCCTTAGACTTCAAAAACGGCCTAGGCCCTCAACTAATCGTAGACGACGGCGGAGACGCAACCCTTATGATACACAAAGGAATGGAAATTGAAGACAACCCCTCATTATTAAATCAAGACTATTCAAACGAAGGAGAAGATTACAGAGAACTAATAAACTTACTAAAAACAACATACCAAGAAGACCCCAACTTCTGGCACAAAATCGGAAGAGAAGTCAAAGGAGTTTCCGAAGAAACCACAACCGGAGTTCACAGATTATATCAAATGCTAGAACAAAAAAAACTACTCTTCCCGGCAATCAACGTAAACGACTCAGTAACTAAAAGCAAGTTCGACAATCTATATGGATGCCGAGAAAGTCTAGCCGATGGAATCAAAAGAGCAACTGATGTAATGATCGCCGGAAAAACAGCAGTCATCTGCGGTTACGGTGACGTAGGAAAAGGTTGCGCCCAAAGCATGCGTGGCTTCGGCGCAAAAGTAATAGTAAACGAAATCGATCCAATAAACGCACTTCAAGCAGCCATGGAAGGTTTCCAAGTTGAACCAATAGAAGATTCCCTAAAGGAAGGAGACATCTACGTAACAACAACTGGAAACAAAGACGTGATAACCTTAGAACACATGAGAAACATGAAAGATCAAGCAATAGTCTGCAACATCGGCCATTTCGACAACGAAATCCAGATGGAAAAACTAAACCAAGCCGAAGACGCAAAAAGACTAAACATCAAACCCCAAGTCGACAAATACATCTTCCCATCACACGAAATTTTCATTCTAGCCGAAGGACGTTTAGTAAATCTAGGATGCGCAACCGGCCACTCAAGCTTCGTAATGAGCAACTCTTTCACAAACCAAGTCCTAGCCCAAATCGACCTCTGGCAAAACAACTACCCAATCGGAGTCTACATGCTATCAAAAAAACTAGACGAAGAAGTAGCAAGATTACATCTAGAAAGACTAGGCGCAAAACTCAGCAAACTAACTCAAGAACAATCAGACTATCTCGGAATCCCAATCGAAGGCCCTTACAAATCTGAACATTATAAATACTGATTATTTAACAGACATAGGACTAGGTATTCTAAAAGATTCTTTATAAAAAACTCTAAATCCCTTATACTCTGAGGGAAGAGAGTCTACACTTTTTCCGACTTTCAACCGAGCAGTAAGACAATGATCATCCAGCCTTTCAGAGGAGGTATCTGAATCCTGAGATCCAAGAGTTGAAACACCAGTATGAACTAGATACGAACCATGATCTGAAAAAAGACTCCTAGCAATACCCATAATCTCCTCAAGTTCAGTATCTCTCCCATTCATAAACATTCATAGCAACAATCATTTATATATATTTTCATACTATTAAGAAGCATATTTCCAAACATTCATATCTTTAAAAAACAATTCTCACTATCCTATTTATCAAAAGATGGTAAAAATAGGCATTATAGGAGGAAGCGGTTTAGACGACCCAAACCTCATAGAAAACTACACCGAAAAAGAAATAACAACACCTTACGGAAATCCAAGCTCAAAATTAACTTGCGGAAAAATCAACGGAGTCGAAGTAGTAATCATAGCAAGACATGGAAAAAACCACGAAATCTATCCAACAAAAGTAAACTACCGAGCCAACATCCACGCACTAAAACAAGAAGGTTGCACTCACATCTTAGCCACAAGCGCAGTTGGCAGTTTAAAAGAAGAAATAAAACCAGGCCATCTAGTTTTCCCAGATCAATTCATAGATCAAACCAAATTAAGAAAGCTTACTTTCTCTGATCAATACGGAGATGTAAGACATATAAGCTCAGCAGAACCCTTCTCAAAAGAATTAAGACAATTACTAATAGAAGAAACCAAACTTCTCAACTACAATCACCACACCAAAGCCACAATAGTTGTAATCGAAGGCCCAAGATTCTCGACAAAAGCCGAATCCCATATGTTCCGAAACTTCGCTGACATCATCGGAATGACCACATGCCCCGAAGCCCAATTAGCAGTAGAACTAGAAATCCCATACGCAAGCATTGCAATGTCAACCGACTACGACTGCTGGAAAGAAGACGAATTCCCAGTAACTTTCGAAATGGTAATGCAAACAATGAAACAAAACGCAGAAAAAGTAAAAACTCTTCTAACAAACGTCATCCCAAAAATAGCCAAAAAAGACCAAGAACTAATCAAAAGCAAAATAAGAACAATCCCGAACTTCCCAAAACCCGGAATCATGTTCCGCGACATAACAACCCTATTACTAGATCCAGAAGGAATGAAAAAAACAATAAACATATTATACAACCGTTACAAAGATAAAAACCTCGACGCCATAGCAGGAATCGAAGCCCGTGGATTCATCATAGCAGGAATCCTAGCAAACAAATTAGGAATCGGACTAATCCCAATACGAAAACCAAACAAACTCCCCTATGAAACAATAAGCCACGAATATCAATTAGAATACGGAACTGACAAAGTAGAAATCCACAAAGACGCAATAAAACCCAACCAAAACATATTACTAGTCGACGACTTGGTGGCCACTGCAGGTACAGCATTAGCATCAGCCCTATTAATAGAGAAACTAGAAGGCAAGATTGAAGAAATAGCATTTATTATTGAATTAGATGATTTAGGAGGAAGAGAAAAACTTGAAAAAAAAGGGCATAAGGTTTTTAGTGTGATTAATTTCCAGGATTCTGGATAAGCTTCTTAACGTAAACTAATTTATCCTCGGCCTCCCTCAAATTAGAAACAACAATTAAAGGATAACCCCTAAATCCATAGGTATTTAACAAACTCCTTCTATCACCATAATAGCTTTCTTCTGTTTCTATTACCCTACCAAACCTCCTTGGAGGATGATATTCAATAAATATCCTATTTTGAATAAAAAAATCAACATGAGATCTTCCAATCCTAAAATGAACATTTAACCCCTCAATAGGCCTTTCAATTAATCCAAACTCAACTAATTTCTCACAAAATATCATTTCTTCATTTGAATCAAAACTACAATCCATAAACCTATAAGGATAATTTCTCCTTTTACTCTCAAGAGCTAGCAATGCCAATGAATATTTTTTATGTGCTACCTTAGACATATCTTTTAACTGGCCAGGGTTTTTTTCCATACATTTTAGAGCAGCTTTTCTTTGATGCTCAATAAAAGTTCCTTTTTTCTTCATAGTTGCATGAGCTTTTCTCATATTATCACTAGAATGTTTAGGATTAATCTCATACAACCTCTTAGCCATTTTTGAGAAATAATCAGAATTTCCCTTCAATCTTTCAGCATTTATCTTTCCCTGAATAGGACCATACTTCTTACCCAATACCCTCCCCAACCAAGGATGTTTCTGTTGAGCAATTTTCCCAGCTCGACTATACAAATCAGAATGTTTCTCGATGGCCTTTTTCTGATTTTCTTTAGCTACTAAACAATACCGATACCATTTAACACTTCATTTTTGATATCTAGTCCCAACTGGAATGGATAATTTTTTTGAGATCTTATCTATAGGAAGATCTTCTTTAAGCAAAGTTTCCACTCTATCTCTCATTTCAATATGTTTCATATTATTTTTCTTTTTGAAGATTCTATTTTAAAGGATTTTTTTCTTTCAAATCTTTTTCCACAAGCAAGGATATTCTAGAGCTCATATTAATTCCATTTCTTTTACAAAATTCTCTGAATTTTTGCAAAACATCTTGTGGTAAGGTTATGGTAATCCTTTCATATTTATTATCCATACATACTAGTATGTATTCATATTATTTAAATGTTTTCCTCGAATAAAAAAAACTCCAAGGAAAAATCCACGAAATAGCTTTCATCATCGAACTCCCAGATCTAAAAGGAAAGGAAAAACTTAACCGTTGGCCAATATTCTCAGTAATAGATTTCGAAGGTGAATAATTTATCATTAAAATTAACTATCTGGGACTGGAACACAAGGATAAACCTGACCAAAAACTGACGTTGCAAACCTATTATCACTTTTATTAAAGTAGTCAAACATAGGAGTTGTCCTATCAACATTTTCTCCATCTCTGATCCTTCTAAACAAATCAGCTTGATCACGAATATGACTTCTAACAGGTATTGGAGATAAATATAAATCTTCAATCTTTTGAACCATAGAACCAACAGTACCTTGATCAAAAGTTCCATAAGCCCTAACTCTATCTGAAATAACCTCCTCAAGAAGCATATTAAAACTTAATGCAGCATTATCCAAACAGTCCTGCCAAACGAGACCACCATACCCATTAATCACCACAGGAGTAGGAACAGCAGAACTAGACATAATAAGCGCATTCCACATAGAATTAGGTTCCATCATCCTATTATATCCATCAGAATCATTCCCAAAAACCAAAGCCTCATGATCATTAGGACTAGCAGCAATAAAATTCTCACCAATTCTTCTATTTAATCCTCCATCCTTATTAAATCTAGGATTTCCAAAATCATAAAAAACAGCACTAGATAAATCAAATCCAAGGACATCAGTAATAACATATCCTGACTCTCTAAGTATAAGTGCAGAAGGCAAAACATCCCAAGCTTTCGTCGCATTCCTCCAATCACCATATGCTCTAATATTTGAATCTACTAATTCAACCAACCTAGTACCAGTAGCGTCAACACTTCTAGGCTGATTACCCAATACACTAGTAAAAACACCAGTCAATAATTTCTGCCTCTCCACTTGATCCTCCTCCTTAGTATAAGCAAAAGGACTAGGACATTCATAAACATCAGTAGATTTACGGACAAATTCTTGCCTAAAACCATTAACTAACTTAAAAGCACCTTTTCCTTTTTCGCCAACAAAGATGGTATTATCTCTAAGATTTGTAACTACCGCCGCCTCTAAATCACTAACTTTCAACAAGGAAGCATAAGGAGCTATAGCAATATTAATTCCATAATCAAGACCATTCACTGCATTTTGAGTCTCCTCTATCTCATCAATCAAAACAGCATACTCAGGATTACGAGCCAATTCATGACCTTCCTCACCAAGAATAGTAGTAGGAACATCTATTGCATCAAAATAATTAATGACAGAACGATGTACAGACCTATCCATCTCAGTTACTATATCTCCAGTAGCATCTTTAGTAACTAAATTTAATGGAGAAGAAATATTGCTAAGATTTCTCATAGCAAATTCAATTGCACCAAGTAAATAACCAAGAGAACCTTGACCTTCATACTTTGTCCGAATATCAGCTACATCCATAAGAAAATAAAAACAAAATAGTTTATAATAATTTATATACCCCTTCTACCTATCAACCGCATGAAAAAGAGAAAACAAATCAACAAAAATAAAAAACCCCAAAAGAACATTTCAACAAACTTCAAAAAAACAATTCTAACAACCCTATCAACTTCATTCCTAGCAATCATCCTTGCAATGACAGTCCAACTCAACGGACAAAAATCAATAAACGGTTGCAGCTACCTCGACCCAATAATCATAGACATCCTAGCTTTCTTAGCAGGAATCTTCATAGTCGTCGAAGGCCTAGCAAGAATCTACGAACACCCAAACGCAACAATAAAAAGACAACTAACAAGAATCATAAGAATAGCAGCAGGATGCGCCATCCTAACCTTACATGTAATGCAATTTATTCATAAATAAAACTCTAACTTCTTAATCACTTCTTCTTATCCCTACTCTCAAAACTTCTTAAAATTTCAAGAGGCAAACCAAGAACAACAGTATTACTCTGATCCGAACTCAAATCATTCAACGACTGCAAAGTACGAAGATGCAAAGCCCCTTCAGCCGACGAAAGAGTCTTAGCCGCCTTAGCCATATTCTCCGAAGCAATCACCTCACCTTGAGCCTTAATTATAACTGCCCTCTTCTCTCTCTCCGCCTCAGCTTCCTTCCCTATAGTCCTCTTCAACTGCTCAGGCAACTCAACATGCTTCAACTCAACACTCTCAACTTTTATCCCCCAAGGATCAGTAGCCTTATCAACAATCTCTCTTATCCTTTTCGAAATACTATCTCTCTTCGAAAGCAACTCATCCAAGCTCACCTCACCAACAACATCCCTCATCGTAGTCTGAGCCAACTGACTAACAGCATAATCAAACTCCTCAACTTCCAATATAGCCTTCTCAGAACTAGATATTTTATAATACAACACCGCATTAACCTTCAACGAAACATTATCCCTAGTAATACAATCCTGATCCGGCACATCCACCGCCTTAACCCTAATATCCACCCTTTCCCAACTCTGAATCACCGGCCAAACAATCCTCAACCCAGGTTTCATTATCCCAGCATATCTCCCAAGAGTAAACTTAACCCCCCTCTGATATTCCTTAACAACCCGAAGCCCCATAAGAACATAAACAACTAACAAATAAATAATCCAAGTATATATTGCCATACAAAAGATTAGAATTTAAGGTTTTTAAAACTATCCAATTGAAACAATATCTAATCAGAAACATATCCCCCATAATCAAACTTGAATCCCATTTGTTTTATTCCCTCTAATTCTCTAGTCAAATTAAAATCCAATCCTTCAACACTACCGTTAAAAATTATCCCTTTTCTCTTAGGTTTAACCAATCCGATTATAGGACAGTCCATAAACTCAAAAAATAGTTTATAACCAAATCTACTACCCCGAATATCTTCCCCATTATTAAAATGAAGGCCAAAACCATGTTCTCTAAAATATTCTAATGCTTCACCTCTTGTCCTAAGATCATCATTTTCAAAACAAATCTCATATGAATAACCATACAATACGCACGCAACATGTTTCGGACCATCAGACTCAGATTTCCAAAAATTCAATAATAATCTAGAAAGACTATCTCCCATCAAAATCCCCTAAACCAACCCAGCAACCTTCTTAGATAAAACATCCATTGGCTGTCTAAGAATTTTTTCCAGCATAAGAAGAACACTATACTTTTTTCCTTGCTCTAAATCAAAATACTCCTTATCACATTTAGAACACCTTAACTTATCAAAATGAAGTGTAACCCAATCCCCAATATTCCTATTTTCTACAACCTTCACAAACTTCTCATCACAATTAGGACAAGTGCCCCCTTCAACACGAAAAGCATTTTTATCAAATTCAACATCTACTTCTTCCAATTCTTCTAGCTCTTCAAGGGTCATATCCTTACCATAATCTAAATCGTCTTCCATTCTATTTCATCGTCTTTTATGTTTATATAATTTTCGCTGAGCATCCGAAGATGGATATGCTGTCACGATATCAGCTCTACCTTTATCAAATTTAAATATTACTGTAATATATCCGTAAACCAAATTGATTGCGATATATCTTCCATATCTTGTTTTACTAATATAAGGGTTATTAAATAGAACCTCTTCAATCTCAAACGGAGTCAGGTTATGCTTGTAGAATATTTTCTCTTCTATTCTTTTTTCAATAACCACCCCTTCAATTATCATCAAAACTCCCCCAACCCCTTCTGCACCTCCCCATCAACCAACCCCCTCCCACTAACACCAAACACCTCAAAAATATTCTCAACCGCAGGCAATATCTGACTATTCAAATAATACTCAATATCATAATTACCTTTCTTCATCTCATCAACCATCCGAGCCCTATCACGAACCAAACTCCTCTTCCCATTAACACCCTCAGCAATATAATACTCAATCAACATCCCAACATTAACCTTCATCCCCTTCTCAATCATCCTCTTAGCAATAACCACATGCGGACCAAGAGCCTTATAATCCTCGACAGCACGTTTCAACTGCGTCTTAATTACAAGTTTATCCATATCAACATCACGTTTCTTCAATTTCTTAATAACTCCCTTAACATACACCAAAGCTTTCTTCTCATCCCCATCCTTCAACACCATCTCCAAAACTTTATTCTGAACCTCCCTAGCCAGCAAGCACCAATCCCGCCTTACAGTTTCAAACCCCCGAATCTTCATCCCATCCCTTTCATCCAACAAAGCATACTTCTTCTTAGCCCCCTCCTTACCACTTCTCTTAGCAACCCAAATCCCTCTCTTAAAAAAACCCTCCAAATCCAGCTCCATAATCCCAGGCAACCCACTATTAATCTCCTCCAACAGCCCACTAACATCTTTCTTATTCCTATTACCTTGCAAAAACGCAATCGAATCAGTATCCGAATAAACCACCTCATAACCTTTCTTCTTAATATCACTTATAGCCTTATGAATCTCTTTCCGAGCAAAAGCCGCTGTCGCAGCAGCGGCCTCCCGACAATAATACCTCGCCCCAAAAAAACCCTGATACCCATAAGCCGCATTAACCAACAACTTAAACGCATTACTCCGAGCTTTCAACAACGGACTAGAATCTTTACTATACTCCTTCTTAACTTCCTTCCTCTTCTCAATCATCTCCTTAATCATCTCAGAAAAAAACCCAACCTTCTTAGAAAAATAAACCTTCTCCCCACTACCACTATCAATCTCAACACCAACACTATTTTTCTCTTTCTTCTCCCTAAAACTAGACTTACTCAAATTATAACTAACAATCACCGAACCATACATACTCGTAAAATCAAAAAACACAACATCCTCATACAATCCCGGCTTAGGCTCATAAACAAACGCCCCCTCATACTTTTCCTCACTCCGCCTTCTCCCAATCTCTTTTTCATAAGGCCTCTTCTCAACAATCTCACCATACTCATCAATATGATGAATAATATAATTCTCAATCTGCGCAGACATACTATCCCGACTCACATTAAACAACGGCTCCCCAATAACCCTACTAAACTCCAACAAATCCGCCCAAACCTTCAAAGCCAATTCATAAGTTATCTCACTATCCTTAAGATTATATCCAAAATACCTAACCCACTCGCTACTAGAAATCTTAGAAGAATGCTTATGCTTCCACCCATCCTTCTTCTTACCTAACAACTCCCCAGCCACATCATCCAAACTCAAACTTTCAGATTGAAGGTACTGCGAATAAGCAACTCGAATAAACCTAAACAAATCCAAATGCACAATTCCTCTAATCTTCCCCGTCAACACTCTCCCCCGACTAAAACTCGGCACACTCCCATCCACTCCCAAATCCAACTTAACCCCATTAACCTCAGCCCGAGCCCGAAGATAAGGTAAATCAAATCCATCAGAAAAATAACCAACCAAAAAATCCGGATCATATTTTTTAACTTCAGAAAGAAACCCCTCAATCATCTCCCCTTCATCTTTATAATTCTCAACAAAACCCAACCCATCATCTTTCTTACTATCTTTTTTACCTCCACCTTTACCCTCCCCCTTACCTTCAACCTTATCCTTCTTCCAAGTCAAAACCTTCTTAAAATCTCTACCAACCAAACTAATCATCACTATCTCATCCTTCCCAATCTCAAACCCATCAGTCTCAATATCATAAGCCAAGATCTTAGGCTCATACTCATATCCTTTGTCACCCTCACCATTATCCTTCTTATCTCCCTTAACCCCTTTCCTATCAACCCCCTCAATCTCCTCAACCTTCAAACAAATATCAACATCAATCTCCCCAATCCCCCCAAACTCAACCGACCCAGAAAGACTCTCCCCCTCAACCACATACCAATTCATCGGCCTAACCTTCTTCTCCCTAATATACCGACTAACAAATCCAATATCATACTCTCTCCTCTTCTCAACCTCAGAAAAATCAATCTCACTAGCGATATCATGCGCATCCTTAAAATTCGAAACATAAACCTTAACAGCCCTCACACTCTCTCCCAAAAACTTCTTATCCAAAACCTCCGTCCTCAACACCTTCCCATCCCGCACCTTCCCTTTAACAACAATCCCATCAATCTTCTCAGCAACCTTCTCAATCTTCTTCTCACTCACATTAGCTTTCATCACAACCCAAAAATAAACATCACAACTATCCACAATCAAAGCCCTCTTCCCATCCGAAGTCCGCCCAACTATCCTCACATAATTCCTACCCTGAAAGTCAAAATAATCATAATCTATAGGCATAAATTCTATTTTCATTCTATAACCCCACAAATTTATTATATAAAACCTCACAATACAACCCAATAACTATCAAATAACTACATAGTGATAACAAACAACAAAGTTTAAATACCTCAACAAACCCAAAATATCATGATATTAACACTAGAATCCATAGGAACAAGTACTCCTGAAGTATTCGAAGTAGATCTAACTAGAAACAACTCTCAGACTGTCGGAGGATATAGCGGTATGAATACAGACGCAGATAAAGTCGAAATAGCTTACCCCTCGATATCAAAAGCACATTGTAGGTTTGAGAGAACATCTGATGGTATTTACGTCGCAGATCTAGATAGCAAATATGGAACTCATTATAATGGGAAAAAAGTAAGCCCAGAAAGCCCAGAAAAAATCTGTAATGCAAACGAAAACCCTCAAAACTTTCAACCAACCAACATAACATTAGGCAATTCAAAATTTAGACTAAGTTTAAAACAAAAGCAAAAACAAGGACTGTTCAATAAACTAAGTCCATTCAATAAACCTAAATATTTCCAAAACTAATAAATTACAATGGCAGACCCAAATTTCAAAAGACTATATAAAGGAGATGGAAAAAAGAATAAACACCCTTCAGAAATTGAACAAAAACTAGCAGATGAAGCTTATAAAAGAACCTATGGAACAAATAGAGATGTAAAACCAACAGAACTAACTCCTAACACAGTAATCCAAGTTAACCTCCAACCCGGAAAGGAAGTAAAATTAACAACTTCAACTCCAGATAATTCTCAAAAAATGTATTGGACAAAAATAGCCAAAATCGCTCTACCTAATCTTCCAGTAGGACTACCTGACTCCGCTGTAAGATTAACATTAAGAATGCTAAAATCAAACGGCTATCATATAAAACATTACAGCAATCTATCAAGACAAGAAAGACTAAATTACTTATTGTACGATATTAAACCAGATGTTTATAAAAACGGAGAGATATTCTGCCCGGAAGTTACAGCAGAAATTAAAAAATCAGAATTAGATCGAAGAAAACCTAGCAGAGAAGAAAGAAGGAAAACGAGCAGAAAAAATCTACAATCATTCCTAGATTTCTAACATTAATTTTATTAACCATAATCTCTTCCAAGAACCATGGGCCTACAAATAGCAGACATCATCCCCAAAAAAGAAATCCAATTCTCAGATCTAAAAGGAAAAACAATAGCAGTCGACGCCTTCAACTCAATCTACCAATTCCTCACAACAATCAGACAACCCGACGGCACACCATTAAAAGACAGCAATGACAACGTAACCAGCCATTTATCAGGACTCTTCTATCGTAACATGTCCCTAATCCTAGAAGACATCAAACTCATTTACGTTTTCGACGGGAAACCCCCAGATCTAAAAGAAAAAACCAGAGAACTTAGAAGAGAACAAAGAAGAAAATCTGAAGAAAAATACCAACAAGCAATAGATGAACAAGACACAGAAGCAATGGAAAAATACTCAACCGTTTATCTCGATGAAAAAAAGATAGAAGAAAGCAAACAACTCTTAGAAGCAATGGGCATAGCAGTAATCCAAGCCCCAGGAGAAGGCGAAGCCCAAGCCTCATCAATCTCAAAAAACAACAACGCATACGCAGTCTCAAGTCAGGACTACGACTGCCTAATGTTCCAAGCCCCATTAATGATCCAAAACCTAAGCTTAGCAAGAAGAAGAAAAACCATCTCAGGATTCAAAGACAACCTCCCTCAACTCATAACCCTAAACCAAGTCCTAACCCAACTAGAAATCAACCAAGAACAACTAATCTGCATAGGCATCCTCTCAGGAACCGACTACAACCCCGGAGGAGTCAAAGGCCTAGGCCCAAAAAAATCCCTAAAACTAGTAAAAAAATACAAAACCAAAGAAAAAATCTTCGAAGCCCTCGAGCAAGACGAAAAACTAAAAGAAAAATACCAACTAAACTTCAACTGGCAAGAAATTTATAATGAAATCGCAAAACCCAACATCCAACCCAACCCAGAAATCAACTTCCCAAAATTAAACAAAGAAAAAATCAAAGAAATCCTCCTAGAAAAAGAATTCTCGGAAAAAAGAATAGACACACAATTAGACAAATTGAAAGATCTAGAAAAGAGTAAGGAACAAAGAACTCTCTTCTAAAAACAATCCTAAGACATCTGTCTTATAACCATTAAGACAAAAGACTTAAAAAGACATCTGTCTTATAACCATTAAGACAAAAGACTTAAAATGAAAGAAAAATACAAAAACATTATAGACGAAGTAATGGATGAAATAAATACATCCTTAGAAGACCCAAGAGGCATAGTAACACATCAAAGAAGAATTGCATTCTCATTATCAGTAGGAACAGTTACACTTTTAGAATACTACCTAGACAAAAAACAAATATTAAAACCGGGAGGTAAAATTAACCATCTTTGGCTAAAGAAGAAAAAAGAAAATGCCAATAAACTAATATCAAATCAAACCATTACACCCATCCAAGACAATAAGGATATAAACGAATTTTTAGATCTTGCATATAATATAGAAAAAGATAGGAACGAGTTAGCTTATGGAAATAAAGCCTCTGAAAAAAGATTAAAAGAAAAAATAGAAACATTTCTTAAATTAAAGGAGCATATAGAAAATGCATAAAGCCTACGCAAGTTATTTCGTCTCTCACCTATTAAAATCAATAAAGAAAACAGATCAGATAAATAGAATTCTCTTATTTGGATCAGGAGCAAAAGGTGAGGCTAACAAAAACAGCGACATTGACATTTTCATTGAAGTAAACAAAAAAACAAAAAAATTAGAAGATGAAGTTACCAAAATAACTGAAGATTTTTATAAAAGTAGAGAAGCTCTCCTTTTCAAAGCAAAAGGCATAAACAATAAAATCAATATCATCATGGACAAATTAGAAAACTGGAAAAACCTTAAGAAAAGCATAGAAAGTACTGGAATTCAATTATATGGACCAGCAATGATCTCCGGAAAAGGAAATAAAAAATACGCAATAATCCATTGGAACAAAATAAATAAAAACAGAGGAGCATTTCTCAACAAGTTATACGGATTTAAATCAAAAAACAAGAAATACAAAGGACTCATAGAAACTCTAGAAGGAGAAAAACTTGGAAAAAGCTGTATAATGATCCCAACAACCAACACAAACATAATAGAAAAACTTCTAAAAAAATACCAAGTCAGAGCAAAGATCATAGAAGTTTATAGGGATTAGAATAAGTAGATAATCAAACAAATGAATAAACAAAAAATTAAAGAAATCCTTCTAGAAAAAAGTAAAGAGCAAACTACATTGTTTTAATTCTAACCTCCAATACCTAACTAATCAAAACATTTAAATATAGATTATAATGCATTATAATATGAAAATAATTAAAAAAACTAGGGAAGTGGGAACTTCAGCAGGAGTACTATTACCAAGAGAATGGTTAAACAAACAAGTAGTTGTACAATTAATAATCCCAGATTCCAAAACCATCAAAAAAAGAACAATTGAGATTCTAATTGAGGAAGATTTATTACAAGAAGTTATAGGAATTTACCAAATAGGAAGTATAGCAAGAAATGAAGCAGATGAATATAGTGATATTGATATATTAGTCTTAACAGAAAAAACAACTAAAAATATTAACATTGAAAATTACAACATAATTCTCATTACAAAAAGAAAATTAGAGAATAGTTTAAACATAAATCCTATTTACTACCTTCCTATGATCAAAGAAGCAAAAACAATTGTTAATCCAGAATTAATAAACAAATACAAAAAAACAAAACTATCAAAAAAAGGAATTCTATCATATATTAAGTCAACAAAAGAAGCAATAAAAAGAAACAAATACCTCATATCATTAGATAAAAAACTAAAATCAACAAAAACTGGAGACACTGTTGCCTATTCACTAGTCCTAAGAATGAGAGGAATCTACATATTAACTTGCATCATAAAAAACAAATTATGGAATAAAAATGAATTAATAAAAATAATAAATGATGAAACAATATATGATAGATATGTTGCCGTAAAAAACAACAAAAGATCTAAAATAGACCTAATAAAAATTGAAGACGCCGAGAAACTAATCAAAACTATTGAAAACAAATTAAAAAATCTAGAAAAATGGGCAAAAGAAAATTAGAGAAAAAAAAGCGTAAAAAAAGATTAGAGAAACAAATAACAGGATTACAATCACAAAAAGAAAAACACACTATAAAATTAGAAACAGAAAAACCTCAAAAAGACACAACCCCCAAATACTGGGAAGGAGAAATTGAAGATTTTGAGAATCAAAAACAAATAAAAGAAGAAAAACTAAAAAAATTAGAAAAACAACAATAAAAATAAATAAGGAATACAAAGGACTCATAGAAACTCTAGAAGGAGAAAAACTTGGAAAAAGTTGCATCATAATACCTACAACCAACACAAACATAATAGAAAA
>Ga0187833_10002000_pt1 | contig 22507 bp, 26 predicted proteins | sample ETNtaG_37_FD_167968 | JGI IMG/M metagenome (GOLD analysis project Ga0187833, IMG submission 167968) | Marine microbial and viral communities from oxygen minimum zone, Eastern Pacific Ocean - ETNP2014_SV_400_PacBio MetaG (Illumina Assembly) | ecosystem: Environmental > Aquatic > Marine > Hypoxic...
CCTTCGCCGCCTGGTGGCGCGATATCGCCCGTTCGAGTATATCGACGATTTCCTTGCCCCTGGCGGAGTCACGGCCCTTCATCAGACGGTGGTTGAGGCCCTTCATGGCGGTGAGGAAGATGATCGGCGCCTGCAACACCGTCGAATGCTGGCGGATCACCGCCGCCAGTTCGATGCCGTCGCAGCCGGGCATGTTGATGTCCAGCACGATAACGTCGGGGCGGAAATCGGTGAGCGGGTCCATGATCCACGTCGGCTCCGTCAGCACCTGGGTTTGCATTCCCGCCTCCTCGAGAAGCAAGGCGTGGTAGCCGGCCGTCTCGGCGTCGTCGTCGACGACCAGCACCCGGTAGGGCTCGGCCGGCGCGTCGGCGGTCAGGCGGTTCAAGGTGTCGATCAAGATGTTGAGGTCGACGGGCTTGACCAGATAGGCGTCGAAGCCGGCGCGGACGGCTTCCAGGCGTGCCTGGAAATCGTCGCGAACGGTCAGGAAAATGATCGGACAGACGTGGCCGCCGTCCTTCCTCAGCGCTTCGATGGCGCGCAATCCCGCCGTCGGGTCGTCGCGGAAGATGATGTCCATGATGATCGCCGCCGCCGGCGTCTCGGCGAGCGCTTCTTTCAGCTCCGCCGGGTCTTTGAGGATGCGCACGGCGTACTTGAAATGGCTGATCTGCGTTTCCAGGATACGCGCCTGCTCGGCGTCGTCCTCGACCAGGATGACGGTCCGCGACGTCTTGCCGGCCGCCGCCTTTTTCTCCAGGATGCCGGCGGCGAAGCGCGGCCAAACGGGCGACGATCCCGCCGCCAGCTCCGACGCCGCCTTGAGCGCCAGCACCAGCCCGCTGAACTCCTGGCGCCGCCGCCGCGACGGAGCCTTGCCGTCCATTTCGATGGCGCCGCACAGGATCTCGATGGACCGCGCGATGTCGCCGGCGGCGGCGAAGCCGAAGGTGGCGGCCGAGCCGGCGAGCCGGTGAGCGAGCGCCTGTAGGGTAGCCAGCGCCCGCTGCCTTTCCGCCGCCGTCAGCCGCCGTGCCGGCTGCTCGGTGAAGAACTCGGCGGCGGCGCGGATTTCTTCGATCCGCTCCGGCAGCTTGCCGGCAAACGAGCCGCTAAGGGTGGCCAGCCGTTGCTCGACCGTTTGTTTCGAGGGTTTTCTATCCGGCCGCCTTCGGCCCGAAAGTTGCTGAACCGAGGGCGCCGGATTCGCCGACTTGCCTTTGGTTTGCGGCGATTTTCCCCGACGGCAGTGAATTTTGTCCATCATTCCCGGGGTACTTTCGTTTTTTTTGTTTGTAGATCGTTTGCAGCCGACCTCCCGGCTCCGCCACTACCAACCGTTTGGCATGGGCCAAGGGAGCATGGCCGGGGAGGGGAGAAAATGCGCGTTTCGCACCGTTCAAGCTTTCCCAGGTTGTCTTTCGCCCGTGGACGGGCGGGGTAATGTCGCCCCGGCGCCGAGGAGGGGGGACGTTCTCGCCGCGGCCGGGCGCGTGTGCGGGGATCGTTTGGAGATCCTTACGAGCCGAAGGAGTCGACGGCGGAGAGGCGGCGGCGCCGGGGCGTTCGTAGCGGCTCGCGCCGCTTCCGGATCGCCGCCGGCCAAGCATGGCCGGCGGCGGGTAACCTATGAACATCCTTTGTTCGCTTGCCTCGATATCGAACATGGGTAGAATCAATCGTTAGCAGAAAATTAGTAATAGGCCGCACGAAAAGGTAAGGGAACCATATCATGAAAGTTGTAAAAAGCAAGTTGTTTATATTCACCCACGGCTGAATAGCATCATGATCCGCTCCGCTATCTCCGCCCCGATGGCGGCGGGAGTGACGGCGGCGGTCAAGAGCAACCAGCATCGAAGAGGCGTTGCCGGCCTTCGGCGCCTTCGTATTTGCCTAAATAATAAGCATTTATATTAATTGCCTATTATTTAGGCAAATCCAGTACCTTGGGTTTTGATTTGCCATCTCCTCTCTCGGCGCCCCGCCTCGTATCCAGCTGATAATACTAATGAATTCGCCGCGCATTCACGGATGCGGACGATTGGCACGGTCTTTGCTTTTTTGCGCGGGAGGCCTGTTGGCGAAGTGGCGGGTTTCTAACCCCGTCGCGCCAATCGAGCCTGCTCATGACAGGAGGGCCTTCGGCAATGAAACGGAGACTGGTCGTCGTCGGAAATGGCATGGCCGGCATGCGGACGGTCGAGGAGTTGCTCAAGCTGGCTCCGGACATTTACGACATCACTGTTTTCGGGGCCGAGCCTCACGGCAATTACAACCGCATCATGCTGTCGCCGGTCCTCGCCGGCGAGAAGACGTTTGACGAGATCATGCTCAACGACGAGCAGTGGTACGGCGACAATGGCATCACTCTTCGCAAGGGCGAGGAGGTCGTCGGTATCGATCGCCATAACAAGCAGGTCAGGACAGCTAATGGACGGACGGCCCCTTATGACCGCCTGCTTGTGGCGACCGGCTCCGACCCCATAATCCTGCCCGTTGCCGGCCACGACCTGCCGGGAGTCGTCACCTTTCGGGGCATCCGTGACGTGGAAGTGATGTTCGAAGCGGCCCGCAAGCATAAAAACGCGGTTGTTATCGGCGGCGGGTTGCTCGGCCTTGAAGCCGCCCACGGTCTGATGAAGCAGGGGATGGAGGTGACGGTAGTCCACCTGATGGACAGGTTGATGGAACGTCAATTGGACGATGTTTCGGGGGCCATGCTGCTCCGCCGCCTCGAGGAAGGCGGGATGAAATTCCTGTTGTCGGCGGAAACCGATTCGATCAGCGGCGGGAAAAGCAAAAATAAGCGTGTTACGGGAGTGAAACTGAAAGACGGCACCAGGCTTCCGGCGGATATCGTGGTGATGGCCATCGGCATTCGTCCGCGCACGGCTTTGGCGAGCGATGCCGGCATTTATTGCGAAAGAGGCATCGTCGTCGGCGATACCCTGCAGACCTACGATCCGATTGTTTACGCGGTCGGGGAATGTGCTCAACACCGTGGCCAGGTTTACGGCCTTGTCGCCCCGCTATTCAAGCAAGCCAAGGCCTGCGCCAATCAACTGGCGCTGATGGGGCATGCCTGCTACGAGGGCTCGCGGACCTCCACCCGCCTTAAGGTTACCGGCATCGACCTGTTTTCGGCGGGTAATTTTCAGGGTGGCAAGGGGACCGAAGCTCTTGTTTTCCAGGACGCCGGACGCGGCATTTATAAAAAGCTCGTTCTCAAGGGCGACCGTATCGAAGGCGCTGTCTTCCTCGGCGATGCGGTGGACGCCGCTTGGTACTTCCAGCTTATGCGCGACGAGGTGGATATCTCGGACGGCCGCGACCGCTTGTTGTTCGGCCGTTTCGCTCTCGGCGATACGGGGCACGGCGCCGAGAATGCCATCCTCTCCATGGACGACGATGCGGAAGTCTGCGGATGCAACGGCGTCAGCAAAGGCGAGATCGTCGGTGCCATCACCGAAAACAAGTTGTTCACCCTCGACGGCGTGCGCGCCCACACCAAGGCCTCGGCGTCCTGCGGGGGATGCACCGGTCTGGTCGAGCAAATCCTCGCCTTCACCGTCGGCGGCGATTATTCCGACACGCCGACGCAAAAGCCCCTTTGCCGGTGTACCGAGTTCAGCCACGACGAGGTCCGAGGCGCCATCCGCGGCAACGACCTCAAGAGCATCCCCGAGGTAATGTCCTTCATGGAATGGGGAACGCCGGACGGCTGCGCGGAATGCCGCCCGGCGCTTAACTATTACCTGCTTTGCGCCTGGCCCGGAGAGTACGTGGATGACGTGCAGTCCCGTTTTATCAACGAACGGGTGCATGCCAACATCCAGAAGGACGGCACCTATTCGGTGGTGCCGCGCACCTGGGGCGGGCTCACCAATCCCCAGGAGCTCAGGGCCGTCGCCGATTGCGCCGACAGGCTGGGTGTGCCGGTGAAGATCACCGGCGGCCAGCGGCTTGCCATCCCCTTCGTCAAGAAGGAAGACCTGCGCGGGGTGTGGAGAGAATTGGGCAAGGCCGGGCTGGTCTCCGGGTACGCCTACGGCAAGGCGGTGCGTTCGGTCAAAAGCTGCGTCGGCAAAGACCTGTGCCACTTTGGCACCCAGGACGCGCTGGGCCTCGGCATCGCGATGGAGAAGGCCTTCTGGGGGGCCTGGACGCCGCACAAGTTCAAGATGGGCGTTTCCGGCTGCCCGCGCAACTGCTCCGAATCCACCATCAAGGATTTCGGTACCGTCGGCATCGATTCCGGCTGGGAGCTCCACGTCGGCGGCGCCTGCGGCCCCCGCCTCCGCGCCACCGACCTGCTGTGCAAGGTTGGCAGCGACGAGGAGGTCAGCGAATACGCCGCCGCCTTCATACAGCTCTACCGGGAGGAAGGGCATTACAAGGAACGGTCGTCGGCCTGGATCGAGCGCGTCGGCCTGTCCTACGTCAAGGAGCGTCTCGTCGACGACCCGGCGTCGCGCAAGGAACTCTGCGAACGTTTCCTGTACTCCCAGCGTTTCGCCCAGAAAGATCCCTGGAAGGAATGCGCCGAGGAACAGGCGGCGGCCGATGAATTCTCGCCTTTTAAAGTGGTGGTTCAGCCATAAGCAAATGGATCGAAATCGGTAGGGTCGAGGACATTCCCCAGCGCGGCGCCCGCATCCTTAAAACCGAGGCCGGGGATATCGCCGTTTTCCGTTGCGCCGACGACCGGGTCTTCGCCCTCGACGATAAATGCCCGCACCGCGGCGGCCCTTTGTCCCAGGGCATCGTTCATGGCTGGAAGGTCACCTGTCCGATGCACAACTGGGTCATCGAGCTGGCCAACGGCCACGCCGTGGCCCCGGACGAGGGCCGCGCCACCAAACATCCGGTACGTATCAAGGACGGCGTCATTTCGTTGCGTCTCGCGGCGCGTCTGGTGACGTGAAGCCGTCTGAAAGTTGTTTCGGCGTGACTGGCGCACTTTCCGGTCAGACGACCCGCCCGTGGCAGTGCTTGTACTTCTTGCCGGAGCCGCAGGGGCAAGGCGCGTTGCGGGTGACGCGCCCAGGCTTCTTGGCGGGGACGCCGCCGGGCGGAGCCGCCGCCGATCCCGGCTCCGCCGCCGCCTCGTCCAAGGTCGCGGGCAGCTTGCAGAAGCCCCCCGACGGCACGTCGAGGGCGGCGTTGAACTTGCTGGACATGTTCTGGAAACAGATGAGCCCGGTGATCTCGATCACCTCGTCGTCCGAGAAATGCCGCTTCAGGCGGCCCATCAGGGCGTCGTCCACCTTGCGCTCGCGGCCGGTGACGGCCTCGGCATAATCGAGGACGGCGCGCTCGCGCTCGTCGAACAGCGGATTCCGGCGCCAGTCGGCGAGCGCCTCCACCTTGTCCCGGGTGACGCCGCGCTCGACCAGGGTCGCCCTGTTGATGTCGACGCAGAACGGACACGAAATGATCTGCGAGACGCGCGTCGTGATGAGCGAGCGCAGCTCCGGGGGGATCGGCGAGCGGTTACGGTCCAGCGCCCTGGAGAGCGAGGCGACGGCGGCGAAGACGGATGGCGAGCGCCCCCCCACAGGAGACCGGGAGCCAGCACCTCGCCATGGGCGCGCTTTTGCTTGGCGAGAAGCCGGCGGACGAACCAGGGGTAGTCCGAGAGTTTCTTGGCTTCGACGCGCATCGCTGTCACCCCCCTCGTTATCCGGTGCCCCAAGGCGGGTTTATACCATACCGCCTCCGGAACGAGGGCAAGCATAAAAGATTTCGTCCCCGTCCGTGAACGGTTGCTTGCCGGAGGGGGAGGGGGCCGGCGCCGATTTCCTGGCAAACGGGAAATGCTCTGAAGATGACGCCCTTTGGGGAAAAACCGTTACGTCCCTTGCTTTGGTTTACGACGGTCCCTGTTTTTGCGGCGCTCCGGTTGCGTCCGTTTGCGAAGGCCGCTTCCATCCCGCTTAGCCGCCGCTAGACTCCACAATTCAGGCCGTATTCGCCTATTCTTCGCCGCACGGCGATCCCGGCCGCCGCGGCGCTCATCTTGCCTGGTCGTGTTCATGTTAAAGCCCCGAAATTTGTGTGCTGGCCAAATGTAGAGGCAATGCGGTTGCAAGCGCTTAATTCGATGGCTCCGGAATAGTTTATTTTTGGCCAGGATCAAGCCGCGATGTCAAGAAATTGCCATCCCGGAAACGGCTCGGGGGAGCGTCGCCGTGGGAAATGAACACAACATGTTGACAAATCGCGGCGGTTTGTATATAGGTCTAGTTATTATCGAATTCGTGTTTCCGCACTCGCCGGCGCCTTGATGCCGGCCGGCGCGGATTTTTTTTGTGCCCGGTTGTAGGCGCCCTCTTTTCCTTATCCCACCCATGTCCGAACTGACGCCCAAGCAGCAGCGATTCGTCGATGAATACCTGATCGACCTCAACGGCGCCCAGGCCGCCCAGCGCGCCGGCTACAGCCAAGCTTGCGCCAAGCAGCAAGCTTGGCGGCTGCTCGGGGTCGAGAAGGTGGCGCAAGCCGTCGAAAGAGGCCGGGAGGCCAAGGCCAAGCGGGCGCGGGCCAGCGCCGATCGCGTCATCGAGGAGCTGGCGCTGATCGCCTTCGCCAACGCCGGCGATTACTTCGACTGGGGTCCGGACGGGGTCCGCCTCAAGAAAAAAGACGAACTCTCGCCCGAACAGCAGGCCGCCGTCGCCGAGGTGGTCGAGGGCGCCGGCGGCGTGCCCCGCCTCAAGCTGCACGACAAACGCGCCGCGTTAGCCGACCTCGGCCGCCACCTGTTGCCGGCCCGCCGCCAAACCGCCGGCGGCGAGAAGGCCGGGATGATCACCAACCATTTGGCATCGGAAAAAGAGGGCTTGTCCCATCTCAGCGACCTTGAGAGAGCTCATCGAATTGAAGTCATTCTTAACCGAGCCAGAGCTCGCCGGGATCGACAGGCTGATAGGCGAGGGCGCCGAAAAGTGGCTGCCCAGGCCGGGCCCGCAGACTGACGCTTACCAGAGCGAGGCCGATTTCCTGTTCTTCGGCGGCGCCGCCGGCGGCGGCAAGACCGACCTTTTGATTGGCTTGGCGCTGAACGCCCACCGGCACTCGGCCATCTTCCGACGCCAATACCGCCAACTGCAGGCGATCGTCGAGCGCACCGCCGAGATTCTCGGCTCGCGCGGTGGCTACAACGACCAGAAAAAAATTTGGCGGCTCGCCGATGGCCGCCGCCTGCACTTCGGCGCCTGCCAGAACCCGGGCGACGAGCAGGGCTTCCAGGGCCAGCCGCACGACTTCAAGGCCTTCGACGAGATCGGCCATTTCCTGGAAGCGCAGTTCCGTTTCCTTCTCGGCTGGAACCGGACGACAAATCCGGACCAGCGCTGCCGGGTGGTCTGCGCCGGCAACCCGCCGACATCGCCGGAAGGCGAGTGGGTGATCAAGTTCTGGGCGCCGTGGCTGGACCCCGAATACCCGAACCCGGCCCTGCCGGGCGAGCTCCGCTGGTTCGCCACCATCGGCGGCGCCGAAACGGAAGTCGAGGGCCGGCACCTCTTCGAGCACAAGGGCGAGCGGATCGGGCCCAAATCCAGGACCTTCATCCCGTCGGCCATCGACGACAATCCGTTCCTGCTGGCGACCGGCTACAAGGCGACGCTGCAGGCGTTGCCCGAGCCGTTGCGCTCGCGGATGCTGAATGGCGATTTCGGGGTTGGCCGCGAGGACAATCCCTGGCAGGTGGTCCCCAGCCCTTGGGTGGCGGCGGCGCAGGCGCGCTGGCAAGACGCGGCCAAGCCCAGGGGAGTGAAAATGGACTCGCTCGGCGTCGATGTCGCCCGCGGCGGCGGCGACGCGACCGTGCTCGGCGCCCGTTTCGGCAACTGGTTCGCCGAGCTCCAGGTCTACCCCGGCGGGACGACGCCGGACGGGCCTTCGGTGGCGGCGCTCGCCTGACCCATGGCCTGACCTTGGCCACCCGCAACGTCGGGGATTTCGATTTTCCCAATTTGAACGTCGTCAACCCCTGGGACGAGACCTGATCACCTCGCCAATCCAGGGAACCGTTTCGCCGTATAGGTCTCGCCCGGAAACGCCTTGTTGCCGATATCGAGCATCCGCGCCCGCCCCGTGACCTGGAGGGCATCGGCCTCGACCTCGGTGAGGATCAGGGTGATCGGCGGATCCATCTGCGGGCCTTCCAGATCGGTCGATAGGTAAGGCCGGTAGGTGATCTCGATCTTGTCTTGCGTCGTCACCGCGGCGTCCAGATGGCGGATGATATCGCGGGAGACGTTATCGAGAGTCACGGTGATCTCCGGAACCGGCGCGGTGTCGACGGGCGGCAGCGATAGGTCGAAGGCGAGCGCCACGAAGGTGACCATGATGCCGGCGTCGAGCGGCGCGCCAGCCTCCAGCCTGGCCGTTAGGTCTATATGGTCCCGCACCACGCGGATGGCGGTCGGGTTTAAGCGGGAAGACCGGTTTTCCGGCGGCGCGAAAAAACCGGCCGCAGAGGCTGCGGCCGGTTAGTTTTGCCGGTTCCGGAGAAAACCTATCCGCACCGTGTGGGCGTTCGTGAGCGGTAGATGATCATTTTCCCGGACTTGCCGGTTTTATGAGAGGGATTGACAAGGACGTTTCCGAGAGTTCCGCTTCCCCCCTCACGGTTAGAAGCATCCTCATCACTAGCCCCGTCAGCCGGCGCCGTCAACATGATCCTGGCCCGGAACGGTGCATTTTCACATCACCGTGATATTCCAGCAACAAGACTACAGCCGGGATTTACTTCGTTTCCGCTGCCGGAGTTGCGCGGTTATCACAGTTTCCGTCACCGGCGGAGGAACGTGTTTGCCGTGCCGGTGGGCACCTCTCCTACTGGCTCGGCTGATCGCGGCGCAACATGTCATCGCCCTCGGCCAACCATAAATCGGCATGGCCGCAATCCCTGTAATCGTTAAAATAAGGGCCGCCGCCGAGCCGCTCTACAAGCGCTCCCCGCTGATCTGGGAGAAGGCCCTCGGGCCGGAGCATCCGAATGTCGCCACGAGCCTAGTACACCCCGGCGGGATTCCTGACCCCATACGACGGGCTTCCGAGTTTCCCGGCTAGGCGCGTGGCGCGCCGTGATGCCAATCCATCACAAGCGCCGCGCAACGCCGTCCGGGAAGCTCGGAAGCCCGTCGTATGGGGTCAGGAATCCCGCCGGGGTGTACTAGAGAACTACGCCAAACTGCTTCGCATGAACGACAGACATTCCGAGCGATAATGTCGCGATGGGCCGATAACTGCCGCTAAAGCTGTTGGAGATGACGTTATGACAAAAAGAAAAAGTAACGACTCATCCCCCTCATCGCTGCCCAGTCTCTACGAAATCGCGAAGCAAATGCACAAAGAGGAAATGCGATCCTGGCTCCAGCCCAGGTCGGGTGACCTGCTCCGTGATGTTGCGTATCTTCAGGGGTACACATCGACGGGCAAGAACCGGACCGTCCGGGGAATCTACGCGCGCTCGACTATCGTGATGGGCGTCGCCACGATTGAAGCCATCACAAACGATGCCCTGGCGACGATTTATGAATTGCTCACAGACACTATCCCGTCTGATTGCGTCGGGGAACCGCCCTGGTGCTACTTCATCGGTAGAAGCACACGGCGAATTGCTTCGTTATTGAGAAAAGGGAAGTTCGTGAGGAAACAGGCATACGTGCTAGATCATATCGAACGGCTTACAGGGGAAGTATTGGATGATCGCCTAATCAAGGGTATTGGCCAACTCGTTCTCTTCAGAAATCGCATTGTTCATATGAGCTATCAGGAGCGGCCTAAACGCTATCGTCCGCTGCTTAACACGGGACAGGTTGCGCATATAGCGACACTGGCGAAGAAGTACGCTTATCAATATGTGGACTTTCTGAGCTACAACTTTTCCGAACTCAACCTGCCCATCCGAACAATTCGACCGTTCTGGCATCTCGAAGATGATTTACAGGATACTTAGTTTGGCGCGCGCCGTGTTATCTGTCATTTGAATGCCGGTGAGCCCGGAGCCGTCGCCGTCGGCGCGCAGCAGATCGCCGGTGCCGCCGGCCGCCACGTTCTCGACGGCGGCCGCGCCGAGCCCCAGGTTGCCCCGCGCTGTGGGTACGTCCGCCACGTCGGAGAGATTATTGGCGGCCACCAGGTCGCCCGTGCCCACCCCGGCACTGGTCGCTTTGGCTAGAAAGTCGCCGTCACTGACGTTGGACAGGTCTTTGATAGCTTGGTTGGTGGTGTCGCCGATCTCGGCGATGGCCTTGGCGACGGACTTCACGGGACCGCTGTCCACGGTCACCACGGTGGTGACGTCGCCGTTGACGATGTCCTTGAGTTTCTGCGAGTCCGCCCGTTACTTGCGCGACGGCGGTTTCCAGATCGGTCTGCAGGGTCATGCCGGGGACTCCGTTACTAGGGATTGGCGGCCAAGGTGGTGTTGACGGTCGTGTCAAAGGAATCGATGGCCGTCAGAAGGCCGGCGATGTCCTCGGTCAACGCGATGTTCAATGCGTCCTCGGTGAGCACCGGCCGCTCGCGGATCTCCAACTCGCTGTTTACTTCCCAGCGGTTGCCGGGCAGCAGGCGGGCGGTGAACTGGCGGGTGAAGCGGGCCTCGTGGGTGGCTAGGCCGAGGCCGCCCAGGAGGTCTATGGAAAACCACTCGCCGCCTTCCTTGGCCTGCCAGCGGTACCAGGCCTCGAAGAGGGCGAACTGGTCGCGGCGCAGGAGCCAGCGGACGGTGATGCGGCTGGGCACCTGGGTGTAGCGCCGCCGCTGGCGGGCGGGTCCCGCCTCCATCTCGGTGCGCAGGATGGCCTCGCCGGGATGAACGCCGTAGCCCTCGATGGTTGGCAGCGGCAAGGTCGAAGGCCAGGAGATAGGCATCAGGTTCAACTCGCAGGTTCGACAGTGTTAACTTCACGCAGCTTGCCCAGCGCCCACTATTGGCATATTATGCCAATAGCAATCCCGCCCAGGAGTGTGAGCCATGCCAACCCGCAATGTTGTTTTGACCGACCATCAGGCCGATCTCATCGAGGCCCTTGTCTCATCCGGTCGCTACCAAAACGCCAGCGAAGTCCTGCGCGAGGGCATTCGCCTCATCGAAAGGCATGAAGCGGAAGACAAAGCTCGTCTCGAATCATTGCGCGAAGCGGCACGCATCGGAATTGCCGATATCGAAGCCGGGCAGTTCAAGACGTTCGAGGAACGCGCGGCACTCCGGGACCATCTCACTGCCTTGACCGATGATACGATTGCCGCTCCAGGCCCCGTGCCCGGGAAATGACGGACGGAGCCAAGTGGCAGGTCCGGCTTTCCGCCGCCGCTGAGACGGATTTTCAGAACATCGTGCGTTGGACCTCCGAGCATTTCGGCGAGGGACAGGCACATGCCTATGCCGACACCCTTTCCCTCGCCATCGAGGCTCTTACCGACGGACCGCGAATTATTGGAGCCAAAGAGCGCGACGAGATCGCCGAGGGTCGGATCGGAATCCAATGCCGCGCCGATTTCCTGCACCAGGGCATCGGAGGCGGCATCGCGGGCCGGCGCCACCCTCCTCGACGTAGAGTTCGATCTCCACGTCGTGGCTGTAATAGACGCCGCCGAAACCGCCCAACGCCGTGTCCGGCTCTCCGGGATTGCCGTCCCGGAGCACGATCAGACCGCCCACCGGGATACGTTCGGGCACCGCCGTGTTGCGCTCGACCTTGGCGCTGGGCACGATCTCAAGGAGAGTCTTGATCGCGGCAAGCACTTGTTCGGATTTGCTGGGCATTGCAAATTATCGTAATTTTGCTATAATTCGTTAATGCAGTGGCACGTTGAAACCCTCAACACCAAGGTTGACGAAGAACTTGAGCGTTTGGAGCCGACGTTTCTGACCAAGTTTCTTCGTATCTCCGAGATGTTGGAGGCATTCGGTCCCCATCAGGTTCGGGAACCCTATGTCAAATCCCTGGACAACAAGCTCTGGGAAATCCGCATGAAGGGAAAAAGCGGTATTGCCAGAGCCATCTATGTCACCGTTAGGGAACGAAGGATCGTGGTGCTGCATGTCTTTATTAAGAAGACCGACAAGACGCCTCGTTCCGCTATCAAGCTGGCGCTTGAAAGATTGAAGGAGATTCGCAAATGACCAGTCTGCGAGAACTCAAGAAGAAATGGATGCAGGATCCGGAGTTCCGGAAAGAATACGAGGCCTTGGAGCCGGAATTCGCGCTTGCCAGAACACTCATCGAGGCGAGGATCAACGCGGGCCTTACCCAGGAGGAAGTCGCCGAGCGCATGGGAACGACCCAATCCGTGGTCGCCCGGCTTGAGAGCGGAAGCTCTCTGCCCAGCATGAAAACCATTCGCCGCTATGCCGAGGCGACAGGAACCAGGCCGGAAATTAAGCTCGTCCACTCTTAACGCGACGGCATATGCCGGTCGATCAATCCCGGCAACCGTCGCTCCCAGCGTTTGATCTCGCGTTTTACATCCAGCCGCTTTTTGAGCCTTACCCGCGGAACCATGATGAACATGACAGAAGTGGCCATGCCCTGTTTCATGCGCCCGGTCTTGGTGAAGGCTCCACCCTTGGCGCGGCGCCCGACCCGTCCCGTCCTGGCATTGACGCGAACGGCATCCACCACCAGAAGCGACGGACCATTACGTCGATAGACAAAACGGAGCGGTCCGAAGCGATGCTCCGGGAAGTTGGACGGATTGATCCGCTTGCCCCCGACCCCGCGCTTGGGTGCCGACGGCGTTGGGATGGCCAGCCAGAACCCGGACTTGCTTTTGATCACCGCCCCCTCGTCGAAGGCGCGGATGATCTGGGGCGCCTTGGACCAGACCAGGCTCGCCGCGTCATGGCCTTTGTTGGGATAAGTTCTCTCCCGCCACGTCCGCGACAAACGCATGCCGAGACCAGCCGAGACCACCTGCTTGCGCAGATCGCCTTTGATCCCGCGCCCGGCCTCTTTGACGCCGGCGGTCACGGCCTTGGAAATGGTCCGTATCTCGGCCTCCATGCCGGCCTTGATCGATCCGGCGATGGTCGTGGCGAGCTTCACACGGGCCTCACGTCCAAGGTCCAGACCAACCGGTCCGGATCGCGCCGTTCCGGTTCTCCCTGGATGACGTAATCGGTGCCGTCCACCGTCAATCGATCACCAGATTGCGGCGTTGCGACCTCGGATGCCCGGACTTCGAATAATGCGGTCTCGGTGAGGATGCGAGTGTCGCCGAAGCCAACGATCTCGTCGGGACATCTGACGATCACCCGGACGTATACCGCCCCGCCGCCGTCGGGCGTGTAGACGGCGTCCACGCCGAAGCAGGCGAACACCGTGTCGACGGCGGCGGAGAAAGGTTGCATCCGTGCAATACTCTAAAAAAAGGGCGGCCTAATGGCCGCCCCATGCCCCCTGTCGCTTGAAGCTGATCAGCCGTTGACAGCGTCCTTCAATCCTTTCCCCGGCTTGAACTTCGGCTGCCTGGAAGCAGGGATCGATATTGCCTTGCCAGTCTGGGGATTGCGTCCGGTGCGCGCATTTCGATCCACAACCACGAAACTCGAGCCTACTATTATCGACTGGTGAGACGTTGGCCTAGTTCTAAGTTCTGGCAGCGACGACGCCGTTCTTTTGAATCGAACGCTCTCAAGTGATTGATAATGGTTTGAAATACAAAGAAAAACGCCCCGAATGATGTGGGGTGGTAACTGGTAACTGGTAACTAAGTTTTTTCGGCCTGACGCTAGCGAAGCCCCGCTCTGCGCCCCCCCCGTATAGGTTGTTGCCAGGAAGGATCCATTAATTCAATGGCTTACGTGATCGTGACCATCGCTTTGAATCCCTTCCGCCCACCAAAACAGCCGATAAAACCGGTCTTTTTGCAAGTTTTTGCATCCTTATGGTTGTGAAATTGTATTTCGAATCCTTTCGACCTACCGTTCTCCCGTCTCGGTAGCAGCGGCCCTTGACGGTAAGCTGTTGTGACGTCATATATGACGTGATAATGATGGGCCATGAAATTGGTCCTGGATACTGATGTGATAGTCGCCTCCGTGCTCAGCGAGCGGGGCGCGTCAAGGCAATTGCTCCTTCGCGTCGTCGATGGGCTGCTTGAGGGGGCGGTTTCGGTGCCTCTGATGCTGGAGTACGAGTCGGTCCTCAAGCGTTCCGAAACCCTGAAGGCGAGCCGTCTCACGGAGGACGACGTGGATGTGGTTCTTGATCAATTGGCGGCCTCGATGGAGCATGTAGAGATGTTCTTTCTTTGGCGACCCATGTTGCGCGACGCCGGAGACGACATGGTCCTCGAGACGGCCGTGAACGGCCAGGCCGATAGCATCGTGACTTTCAACGTCGCCGACTTCGGCGACACGCCGCTACGGTTCGGGATCGAATTGATCCGTCCCGGCGAACTGTTGAGGAGACTGTAATGCCCACCACCAACTACCCCCTCCGCGTTCCGGCCTCGATCATGGGGGAGGCCAAGAAGGCGGCGGCGCAAGACGGCGTCTCGTTGAACCAATTCATCGGCACGGCGCTGGCGGAAAAGGTCTCGGCCGTGCGCACGGCGGCCGTTCTGGAGGCCCGCGCAGCTCGCGCCGACCGCAAGAAGTTCGACGCGGCCATGGCCAAGGCAGGCGGCCAACCGCCCCGCGAGGGCGACGAGCCGCCGACGAAATGAAAGGCCACGCTCGGGAGGGATTTCCGCTCGCCCCTTGCCATTGGTCCATGCCGTCTCCCGCAGGTAGAAAACCCGCCACGGCGATGACCGGGCGGGCTTCCGCCTGCCGCGCCGATCCCGTTCGTCCATGCGTAGCGCACAACGGTACGATTATTCATTGACTTGCGTACCGCGACGCAGTACGCTTGCAGGGTGATAAAGAGCTTCGCCGACAAGCGCACGGCCGCTCTGTTCACCGGACATGCCGTAAAGGGGCTCCCCCACCAGATTCAGCGGTGGGCAAGGGCCAAGCTTCAGGCACTGGACGCGGCGAGGCGGCTTGACGATTTGCGCCTATCGCCGGGCAACCGCCTGGAAGCCCTGAAGGGTAATCGGGCGAGGCAACACAGCATCCGCGTCAGCGACCAGTGGCGGCTCTGCTTCGTGTGGCGCAAGGGCGAGGCGTTGAGCGTCGAGATCGTCGACTACCATTGAAAGGTACCGCCATGACCATCAAACGAGAAGATGTAGATGCCGGCCGGGTCGAATTTAAGGACGTCGTTACCGGCAAGCGGATCGCGCCCGTTCACCCCGGCGAGATACTGCGAGAGGAATTCCTGAAGCCAATGGGGATCAGCGTCTATGCCCTGGCCAAGGGGATCAAGGTTCCCCGTTCGCGAGTTAACGACATCGCCCTCGGACGGCGCGCGATCACCGCCGACACGGCGCTCCGGCTGGCGCGGTACTTCGGCACCATTGCGGAATTCTGGGTCAACCTGCAGGCCGGTTACGATCTCCAGGTGGCGAAAGATACCGCCCAAAGCCGGATCGAGGCGGAGGTCGCACCTCGAGCCGCGTGACGTTACCCGTCGCCCGTCTCCCTGGCGCAGAAAACCCGCCACGGCGATGACCGGGCGGGTTTCTGTCGGACGCAAATCTTCCAATTAACCAATCACTACATGTTGTGACGGAAACTGTCAAGACCACAATTTCTGGTGTGGTTTTTGGTAGCCGTGATGAGCGGAAAGAATACCGAGGCCGGCAATCAATATGCCCCGCGCGGACTCGCGCCGGACAGAACGTCCAGCCGCCCCGCGAGGGTGACGAGCCGCCGACGAAATGACACGAATCGACCGGGACGATTGATACGGTTTCCGTTTCAACGCTTCGCGCCCAACCTGAGATGAGTTTCACTCAAGCGCCGCGCGGGATTTACGGACTCCGGAAGGAATCTTCCGGAATCCGTTTTATACCCAAGTCCCCCGTGATCAAGTTCCGTATCCCAGGTTTCGGTAGCCGGCCCGTCTCTTATCACCCATTCTTGCCAGCAACGGCATCGACGCATCCACGTAATCATAGATGATCACGTCCCGCTTGGCGTGATGCAGCCGATGAAGCCGGCCCGCATATTGAGCCAACGTCCCCCGCCATGAGATCGGCATGGCCAGGAACAGTGTATCCAACCGGGCGTCATCGAACCCCTCGCCGAGATAACGGCCGGTGGCGACGAGAATCCGCTCCTGGTTTTCGGGAATGCTGGCCAGTCTCGCCAGGGTCTCCCGCCGTTGCCGCGCCCCCATGCCGCCGCAGAGGACGACCACGTTCCGCGCGAAGCGCGACAGGCGGTCGGCAAGCAGTGCTACATGATCTTTTCGCTCCGTGATGATTATGGGCGATCTCCCATCTTCCAATGCGTGGAGAACATCGTCGAAAATCATCTCGTTGCGTTTATCGTCATTGACGATGGCCGCGTATATTTCATGTATGGGCGGCCATCCTCCGTCCGCTCCGGGAGCAATACGAAACTCCGTGGAACGAAAAATAACTCGATGATCGAAGGGGCGTTCGGAAGCCTGTTTACGGGCCTCGACCCGGTGCCGGACAGGCCCGCATTGCATGAAGATAATTGGATAATGCCCGTCCTTCCTGGTGACGGTTGCCGACAATCCGAGCACGTACTTGGCTTTGCTCTCGCGGACCACGGCCTCGAAACTGACGGCGGTCGGGGTGTTTTTCAAGCCCGGCGAGGTGTTCCGCGACTGCGCCGACTGCCCCGAGATGGTTGTCATCCCGGCAGGCAGCTTCCGCATGGGCGACTTGAGCGGCGGCGGGGGCGGTGACGAAAAACCCGTCCACCGGGTGACCATCCCGCGCCCATTCGCGGTCGGCAAGTACGAGGTGACGCAGGCGGAATGGCGCGCGGTGATGGGCTCGAACCCGAGCTGGTTCAAGGGCGACCGCAACCCGGTGGAGGAGGTCAGATGGAATGACGCTCAAGATTTCGTTCGCCGCCTCAATACCAAGACGGGGAAACAATACCGCCTGTTGACGGAAGCGGAATGGGAATACGCGGCGCGTGCGGGGACAACGACCCAATATTCCTGGGGGGACTCGGTCGGTTCCGGCAACGCCAATTGCAATGGTTGCGGCAGCCGGTGGGATAATGACCAGCCGGCGCCGGTCGGCAGTTTCAATTCCAATCGTTTCGGCCTTCATGACATGCTGGGCAATGTCTGGGAGTGGGTGGAGGATTGCTATAACGACAGCTACAACGGTGCGCCGGCGGACGGCAGCGCTCAAACAGGATTGAATTTCTGCAATCGCGTTACTCGCGGCGGCTCCTGGAACAACTATCCGGGGTTCATCCGCGCGGCGGATCGCTACGGTACGTCCCAGTCGACCGAGACGGCATTCTGGGATTCCGCCTCGCCCGGACGCTTTAGCGAAGCTAAAGCGTTACTCCTTGAATCTTTATTCCTTTATCTCTTGGGGGTGTCCAGAGGGGGCAAAGCCGCCTCTGGCCGCGTGGCGGTTCCACCGTTTGACGTGGAGACTTCGGCGGCGGGCCGCAGGTATCAGCCGCGCGCCCGTGGGTGGGCCGAGCGGTAGACTTCGACGAGCCGTCCGGCGTCAACGGCGGTGTAGCGCTGGGTGGTCGACAGCGAGGCGTGGCCCAAAAGCTCCTGGATGGTGCGCAGATCGCCGCCGCCGGAAAGAAGGTGGGTGGCGAAACTATGCCGAAGCGCGTGTGGCGTCGCCGTTTCGGCAAGGCCGAGCGGTGCCCGCAAGCGCCGCATCTGCCGCTGGGCGACGCCCGGGTTCAGTCTTTTGCCGCGGGCGCCGACGAACAGCGGGCCGTCGCCGCCCAAGGCATGGGGGCAGGCGGCGAGATAGTTGTCGATGGCGACGACGACGACGGGCAGGGCCGGCACCAGCCGTTGCTTGCCGCCCTTGCCGGTGACGACCATGGTTTCGCCTTTCGGCGCCTGGCTCCGGTTCAGGGCCAGGGCCTCGCCGATACGCAGGCCGCAGCCGTAAAGCATGGTAAGGAGCGCCGTGTCGCGTTTGCCGATCCACGGCTCGCCGCCCAAATCGGCGATGGCGCCAAGCGCCTCCAGGGCCTCCTCTTCCGACAGCGCCTTGGGCAAGGGCCGCGGCGTTTTGGGTGTCCGCACCGCGCCGATGGCGGCGTTGTGGGCAATGCCGTTGCGATCCAAAAAGCGAAAAAATCCGCGCAAGCAGGACATCGCTCTCGCCGTCGAGGCGCGGGCCAGACCGAAGGCGTGGCGCTTGGCGAGAAACCCGCGGAAATCGGCGGCCGTCAGGTTTTCCAGATCCCGCAATCCGGGAGCGAAACCCAGGTGTTCGGCGGCGAAGCCGAGAAAAGCCGCCAGATCGCGGCCATAGGCGTCGAGCGTGTGTACGGACAGGCGCCTTTCATGCGCCAGCCAAGCCCGCCAGTCCTCGATGGCCCGGAGCACGGCGGGCTCGGCGGCATAGGCGATCATGCGGGTTTTCCCCGCCATTCGTGGATGCGAAGTTCCACCACCCTTGCCAGAAACGCGATCAACTCGGTTCCCTGGCCGGGATGAAAGGCGCTTTCACGGGAACCCATCGCCAGCAATCCCTCGGGAGTCGCCGGCCCCGAACGCAGCCGGGCCAGCGCCGCCGAGCACGCCAGTCCCGAGGCGGTGCCGAAAATAGTCCCATCGTCGTTCATTTGGCGCCGCAAAAGAACCTTCTGGCCGTTACCCAAAAGCCGGTCCACGGTACCGGCGTCAAATCGGCGGATGTCGGGCGAGATCAGTCCAATCGCCGACGGATGCTCCGGTTCGAAACCGATGGCGACCACGTCAACGCCGAGAAGCAACGGCAGGTCGTCGATGACGATCCTGACCATCCGATCGAAATCGGTTGCCGCCAGCAGGGCGAGGACGGCGTCATGGACACGGGTCTGGTTGCCCAAGTTGACGCGGCAGGTTTCGATGACGTCCTGGGCGCAGTCGCGCAGGCAATCGATTTCGCCGCGCAAACGTTCGAGCATGGCCTGTTGCAAATCGACCACGCCGCCGCCGCTCCACCGGGACGGCACCATAAGCGATTCCAAAAGCTCGGGATGATCGGCGAAGAGCGCCGGATGGCGGCGCAAGTATTCGCCGACCTGCTCGGCGCTGAGTTCGTCGCCGGCGGAATTCACCGTTTGCGTAATCGCCGTATCGTCGTTAATCGCGGTCATGTTCCTGCATCTCACGAATCACCGGCAACAAACCTAATTCGCGAATAGAAAACGAATCGTTAAAGTGTAGCCCATGCTTGAATCCGGCGCCAGTTCCCGCTACCCGTCCGGCGAGCGCGTCAGTGTCCTGCTGCCGCTGCCGCTCGCCGGGGCATACGACTACCGGGTGGCGGAGGGGATGGAGCTGGCGCCGGGAGACTTCGTCGAAGTGCCCCTCGGGCGGCGCCGGACCTTGGGCGTGGTCTGGGGGCCGGGCGCCGGTTCGGTGGCGGCGTCGAAACTGAAGAATGTCTCAAAACGACTCGATGCGCCGCCCTTGCCGGAGGTCCTGCGGCGCTTTGTCGATTGGGTCGCCGCCTACACTTTGTCGCCGCCCGGCGCCGTTCTCAAGATGGCGATGAGCGTTCCCGCCGCCCTGCGTCCGAGTCGGCTCCCCACGGCTTTCGTTTTGGCCGCCGAACGGCCGAAGATCCGCATGACTTCCGCCCGGCGGCGAATCCTCGATGTCCTGGCCGCCGGACCGCCCCGCGCCACCAGCGAACTGGCCCGCCGGGCGGCGACGGCAACCGGCGTCATTCGAAGCCTCGCGGAAACGGGCGCGATCGTCGCCGTCGATCTCCCCGCCGCCGTGCCCGCCGCCGCCGATTGGCGCCGTCCCGGTCCGGTTCTCTCGCCGACCCAGGCGGAGGCCGCGGAAAATTTAACCGGCAAGACGCAACGGGGCGGTTTCGGGGTCACCCTTCTCGACGGCGTTTCGGGATCGGGCAAGACGGAAGTCTATTTCCAGGCCGTCGCCGAGGCCTTGCGCCGGGGCCGCCAGGTCCTGGTGTTGTTGCCTGAAATCGCCCTTGGCGCCCAATGGCTCGGACGCTTCAAGGACCGTTTCGGGGCCGAGCCCGGCCAGTGGCATTCCGACCTGCCGACGAGCGCCCGGCGGCGGACTTGGCGGGCGGTGGCCGAGGGACGGGCGGATGTGGTGGTGGGAGCGCGCTCGGCCCTGTTCCTGCCGTTCCCAAATCTCGGGCTGATCGTGATCGACGAGGAACACGACGCCTCTTTCAAGCAAGAAGACGGCGTCGTCTACAATGCCCGCGACATGGCGGTGGTGCGGGCGCGCATGAGCGGAATCCAGTTGGTCCTGGTATCGGCGACGCCGTCGCTGGAAACCGTGGTCAATACGAGGATGGGGCGTTACGCCGGCCTTCACCTGCCGAACCGCCACGCCGGCGCCAAGCTGCCGGAGGTGAGCATCATCGACATGCGCGCCGATTCCCCGCCTCGCGGCAGTTGGCTGTCGCCGGTCTTGCACCAGGCGCTGGAAGCGACCTTTTCCCGGAGCGAGCAGGCGATGCTGTTTCTCAACCGCCGAGGCTATGCGCCGCTGACCCTGTGCCGGGCCTGCGGCCATCGCCTGCATTGTCCGCGTTGCACCGCTTGGCTGGTCGAGCACCGGTTCCGGAAAAGCACCCGCGGAAGTCTGCAATGCCATCACTGCGGGTTCATGATGGCGATCCCCGAGCGGTGTCCGGCCTGCGAGAAGGAAGACAGCCTCGTCGCCTGCGGACCCGGCGTCGAGCGCTTGGCCGAGGAGGCCTCGACCCACTTCCCCGGCGTCCGCCTGGCCATCGCCACCAGCGACAACATCCGCGGGCCACGCGCCGCCGCGGAGTTGGTGCGCGGCATCGAGGAACACGATACCGACCTTTTGATCGGCACCCAGATCGTCGCCAAGGGGTATCATTTCCCCCTGCTCACCCTGGTCGGGGTGGTGGACGCGGACTTGGGCCTTACCGGCGGCGACTTGCGGGCGACGGAACGGACCTATCAGTTGCTCCATCAGGTGGCGGGCCGGGCCGGTCGGGCGGCGCGTCCGGGACGTGTTTTGCTGCAGACCTACATGCCGGACAACAAGGTGATGCGGGCCCTGGCCAGCGGTGAGAGGGATCGTTTCCTGGAAGCGGAGGCGGCGGACCGGGAACAAACCGGCATGCCGCCTTTCGGCCGGCTGACGGCGCTCATCGTTTCCGGCCCCGACGAGCGGAGCGTCGAGCGGGCGGCCGGCGCATTGGGCCGGGCGGCGCCGAACGCCGAGGGCATCGCCGTGCTGGGGCCGGCGCCAGCGCCGCTGGCCCTTTTGCGCGGACGCCACCGCCAGAGGCTGCTTCTCAAGGCGCGCAAGGATATCACGATACAGCCGTTGATTCGTTCCTGGCTGAATGCCGTCAAATTGCCGCCCAAGGTGCGCGTGCAAGTGGACGTGGACCCCTATAGTTTTTTGTAAACGGGAAACGTTTAGATGTGATGTCTCGACAGGTTGTTCATTCAGCCCAACTTTGAGAAGCTGAAGTTTGTAAAAACAGAAGCTAACCGAGGAGGACCGAATGAACAACCTGTTGAGACTCCACAGCTAGCCTCCGTCCTTGGTTTGGTCTTCCGGTTCGCCGTTTGTTATGCGTTCGGTATTGGCGGCGCTTTCCTCCGCATCGGGAACGATGGACGCCTGTGGCGGGCGGCCGCCGCCTTTCGGCGCCGGAAGGTCGTCGGCATAATCCTTGAGTTCCGGGATGTGGCTGAGACCGAAGGGTTCCTCTTTGCCATTCGTCCGCCATTCCGGCGGCAGTTGCTGGCCGAAGGTGGCGGCGGATATGCCAATGGGAGGGTCGTCGGTGTAGCCTTCCGCTTTCGCTTGTTCGCTCAGTCTGTCGTAAAGGAAAAGCGATTCCTCGTATGCGTCTCGTTCTTCCTCCAAGACGCCGCCACCCCGGCGATTCGGATGGAAGAACCAAGCCAGGGCGGCGCCGGGTATGCCAAAAATCATCCAGGCGGGCAAGGACAGCACCGTCACCAGCACCGGGTCCCATAAGAAAGGCGCGAGGTCTCTTTCGATGACGATCCGGGAAACGATGAGACTGCCCGGCCAGAGCGTGTACCAGGTGTCATGCGCCGAAAGAACCGGACTTCTTGTCCCGCCGATGCCATGCGCGGCGATCTCCGCGGCGCCGGCAAAGAAAGCGGCGGCGAGGAGAGCATAGCCGAGATAGAAGAGAACGCGCATGGCCGCATCATAATGTAACCCGCCGGCAAAGGCGCGCGCTTTCTGTCGTCCGCTTGACTTTTGCAAAGCCGTTCGCAAAGCCGTTCGCAAAGCCGTTTGCAAAATCGTTGCCGGCGGGATGGCTGTCCGTTACTTTTCGCCAGTTCTAAGGAGGGATGGCCGAGCGGCTGAAGGCGCGCGCCTGGAAAGCGCGTATACGTTAACCGCGTATCGGGGGTTCGAATCCCCCTCCCTCCGCCAATTCCCCCGCCGGGTAAACTCTC
>Ga0187833_10002001_pt1 | contig 22504 bp, 32 predicted proteins | sample ETNtaG_37_FD_167968 | JGI IMG/M metagenome (GOLD analysis project Ga0187833, IMG submission 167968) | Marine microbial and viral communities from oxygen minimum zone, Eastern Pacific Ocean - ETNP2014_SV_400_PacBio MetaG (Illumina Assembly) | ecosystem: Environmental > Aquatic > Marine > Hypoxic...
TTTTTTCTTTTGTATATGATGAAAAAGGGGAAGGTAGAATCTGGATCGGATAGGCATGGATGGAAGAGTGCGATTTTGTGGGCAGTTATCTTTTTTGTTCTTTTGTCGCTTTTGTTGTATTTTAGGTGGTTTGATTATAATTTATATATCGCTAATAAGGCGATTGCGAGTTCTGCGGTGATTTTGATTGGGATGTCGTTTCTTATTAGTTCTCTTGAGAGATTTTGGCCTGATACATGGGCTAGAAAATGTTATATGCAGAAGTATTTTGGAATTGTTGGATTTGGGGTTGCGGTTTTGCATGTTATAATAACTTTTATTTTATTGAGTCCTGAACAGTATTCGAAGATATATACTGATGCGGGAACTCTTAATTTGATTGGGCAATGGTCGTTGTTGCTTGGAACTTTGGCGTTGTTTATTTTTGCAGTGGTCGCTATTGCGTCATTACCATCGGTGGCTAGATCTATGAGTAAAAGAAAATGGAAGATTATAGAAAAGCTGGGTTATCTTGCGCTTTTGTTCATATCAATACATCTTTTCTTGTTGAAATGGAATGGATGGATAAATTTAGATAATTGGTTGAATGGGCTTCCGCCTGGGAGTTTGGTTCCGTTTGTTTTTATAGTGATTGTTTTTGTGATGAAGTTTTTTGAGATGATGGTGGGGGAGAGATGAAATTAGTAATGAAAAGGGTAAAAAGAAAAGAGATGAAAAACCGAAGCTCAACATCTCTAATTACCGAAGTAATTAATTTTGTAAGATTTTTGGAATATATAAAGTTATCTTACTACTATTTTGTTACGAGAGATTTGAAGTTAGTTAAATTTATAATCTACTAATGATATGGATGTTTATGGATAAAAAAACTGCAATTATTATCGCTTCGTTGATAGTTTTGATTGTTTTACTAGGGGTTTATTTTTTAAGGGGATTTAATTTTAAAAGTTATATTGAAGATATTGGTAATGAGGAGGTTAATGATTATTTGAGTTGTGTTAAGGCAGGTAATCCGATTATGGAGAGTTATCCTAGGCGATGTAGGCATGAAGATGTGTTGTATGTAGGGGAGATAAGTGAAAAGAATATTCCATTAGAGGTTATTAATTATTTTGGGGAGGAGATGATTGAGAGAGGAGTTGAAAATGGTGGGGGGATGCCTATTGAAGGGTTTAATCCTCAGTTGTATAAATTGGCTTTCCCGGGTTTGATTGATGAGGATTTTGATGGGGCAGAAGGAGTAAATGGTAAGTGGGAGTTTGAGGGGGAGTTGAAATGGATTGGTAGGAATGTTAATGGGCCTATTACATCTGCAGATGGGACTATAACTCAGGAAGGAATGGTTGGGGTTTTGGATAATCTGGTTGAGAGGATGGATGTAGAGGTTAGTTCTAATGAAGATATTGATGAGTTGATTGATAGAGTTTCTGAGAGAGAAAAGGTTCCTGATGAGGGGAAGGTTTATTGTACTCCTGAACAGAGAGGGGTAAGTGGTTGTAATAGAAGGTTGGATCCTGTTTGTGGATGGAGTGATCCGGCTAAGATACAGTGTGTGAGATGGCCTTGTGCTACGACTTATGGTAATAGTTGTGAAGCCTGTCGTGATGAAATGGTTTTATATTATACTGAGGATGAGTGTCCTGAGTAAATTAGCGATTTATTTTTTCTTCAAAGAATTCCAGATATTGTCTTCTTGCCAGATTAATAAGATTATTGAGGCAAGAGTTAGGAAGATGAATTTCCAACTGATTAACATGAGAATGATTCCTAATGGGATTCCTAAAAGAGTTGTTAGGAAGAATCCGTCGTTTGTTTTTCTTTTGAAGAAAATTGAGTTTGTCATGTTAAATGTTAAGAATCATGGTTTTTAAGATTAATTGTACTTGTCAACTTTAGAGATTATGTAATGTTCAAAATTCTCTTGTTTGTCTGCATCTTTGTCTAATATCCTAATAACTTTCCAGCCAGCTTTTTGCATCTTTTGGTCTCTAATCTTATCTTTTTCTGGATTGTGCCAATACTTTCCATCATACTCTACCCAGATTCATAGAAGGTATGCTAACGTCAGCGAAATATACTGTATCATCTGTTCTAATTGGATGATTTAATATTGCATCAGAAAATTTCTTTTTTAGAATTTCATAAACTCTAATTTGTCCCTTTGAAATGTAGCCACCTTTTTTGTTCTTCTGGTTTTTATAATTTCTTGCTATTATGGCATTTGGATTTTTTCAGGATATTTTAAATTAAACTCTTTTTTTATCTTTGATTGTTTTATTTTTGTTTCTTTTGTATGCCCTATTCCATAAAGGGGATTATTTTTTCCTTTAGATAATCCAAGCCTTATTCTTATTTCACTCATCCTCCTTTTCACATCTTCGGTATGCTTCTTTCCATAGAAAGAATTTCCTTCACCTTTCATTTTTATTTTATTAATCTTACTTATGAACTTTCTTACCTTAGGTGTAGGAGTTTTGCCATACATCGGATTTAGTTTGCCTTTGAAAGTTCCTTTTGTTTTATGTATATTTCTTATTTTTTCTCTAGTTTCTACAGAAATGATAGCGCCATATCGTGGATTTCTAGAACCAGACATATTTTTAGAATGATGGGGATTAAGCTGCCCTTTTTTCAAATTAAACTTATTAGAATACTCTCTACAACTAATATTGTGATACTTCTTCATATGAGATTCTGTTATCATACCAAGATTTTTGTTGCAAATTAGACATTTTATGAATTTTAATTACCCTCATTTTGTTATTTTGTCGACGTAAAGCTAGTATATAAATGTTACATTGCCTCTGGTTTCAATGCAGGCTCTTCCTCTTCAATCCACCCATAGCCTTTCTCCTCTAAATTATCAACTAATTCAGGTCCGCCTTTAATAGCTATCTTTCCATTAATCATGACAGAGAGCTTAGCAGGTCTTACATGCTCTAAAATTCTTTTATAGTGGGTTATTATTAATATTATTTTATCTTTTTTCATTATGTCATTGATATTTTCTGCTATAACTTTCAAGGCATCTATAATCATCCCCGAATCAGTTTCATCTAAAATAGCAATATTCGGATTTAGTATAGCTAGTTGGAGTATTTCTGATTTCTTTTTTTCTCCTCCAGAGAAACCTTGATTTAGATAGCGATCTGCGAAGCTTTTGTCGATGTTTAAGAGTTTGAGTTTTTCTTTTAGGAGGTTGTGGAAGTCTAGGACTGAAATTGGTTCTTCTCCACTTGATTTTCTTAGATTATTTAATGCTGTTCTTAGGAAGGTTGATATTTTCACTCCATCGACTTCGCTTGGATATTGGAAAGATAAGAATAGACCTTTTTTGGCTCGTTCATTTGGAGATAGGTCGTTGATTAACTTGCCATCTAGGAGGATTTCTCCCTTTGTTATTTTATATTTTGGATGGCCCATGATTACATTGGCTAGAGTGCTTTTTCCTGAACCGTTAGGACCCATTAGAGCATGGACTTTTCCTTTTTCTAGAGTTAGATTTACTCCTTTTAGTATTTCTTTTCCTTCTATTTCAACGTGGAGGTTTTTGATTTGTAAGGTCATTTTTTATTGTTATTTATTCTTCTTTGATATTTATTTTTCTCTGATATTATTCTTTCCCTAAGGCTCCCTTTAATGTATCTAAACTTAATAGGGCACATTTTAATCTTCCTGGAGAGATAGGGATGTGTAATAGATCTAAAATGGCTTGTTGATTTAAGGATTTTGCTTCTTGAGTAGTTAGGTTTTTTAATTTGTCTGTTAATAGTGAGGCTGAGGCTTGGGATATTGCGCAACCTTGTCCTGAGAACTTTGCTTCTTTTATTTTGTTGTTTTCAACTATGAGTTGGATTTTAATTTCGTCTCCACATAAGGGATTGTTTCTCTCTGATTCGTGTGTTGGGTTCTCTAGTTGGCCTTTATTGAGAGGGTTTTTGTAGAGGTCTAATATGATTTCTGTGTACATGTTCATTTTATAAGATACCTCTGGTTTCTTCGATGTATCTTCCCTTTTATACTCTGCTTCGCAGTTGTCTCTCTTTTCATTTTATTATCTAAAGACCTCCTGGACTTTTTTTAAGGCTTCTATTAATTTGTCTATGTCTTCTTTTGTGTTGAAGATTGCTAGACTGATACGGCATGTTCCGGGAATGTTTAGTAAGTTCATGAGGGGCATGCAACAATGGTGGCCTGCTCTTATGGCTATGTTGTTGTCGTTTAGAATTTCTGCTATGTCGTGAGGGTGGATGTTTTTTAATGTGAATGAGATTACTCCTGCGTTTTTTTCTGGAGATGGAGAGTAGAGAGTTAGGTTTTCAATTTCTTTTAATTTATTTAAGGTGTAATTGGTTAATTCATTTTCGTGATCTTTAATATTTTCTAGGCCTATTTCTTGAATGAAGTTTATTGCTTTGGCTAGGCCTATTGCTCCGGGGATGTTTTGAGTTCCTGCTTCAAATTTTTCTGGAGTTTCTATGAATGTTGAATCTTCATAAGTGACTTTGTTTATCATTCCTCCTCCGAATTGGAAAGGAGCTAGTTGATCTAATAGTTGTTTTTTTCCGTAAAGAATTCCTATTCCTAGTGGGCCGTAAAGTTTATGGGCTGAAAATGCTAGGAAGTCTGTGTCGAGATCTTTGACATCTATTTTTATATGAGATGGAGATTGGGCAGCGTCTATTATTGTTATTGCTCCTTTTTCTTTTGCTAGATTTATGAGTTGTTTAGCGTTGTTGATTGTTCCGAAGACATTTGAGATGTAAGTGAAAGATACCAAGGCTGTTTTTTCATTAATTAATTCTTTTGCTTTTTCATAATCTAGTTCATAATTTTCTGTTATTGGGATGGATTTTAATTTGAAATTGTGTTTTCTGGCTAGTTGTTGCCAAGGTACTAAGTTAGAATGATGTTCCATTTCAGTTAATAAGATTTCGTCTTTTCCTTTTTTTATTAGAGGTTGGATGGTATTTGCTATAAGGTTTATAGATTCGGTTGTGTTTTTTGTGAAGATTATTTCGTTTTCATTTGAGTTTATGAAATTGGCTGTTGTTTTTCTTGCTTGATTATATTTTTGTGTTGCTTCTTCACTTAAAGAATAAATTCCTCGATGGATGTTTGCGTTTTCTTTTTCGTAGAATTTTGTTATTGCTTTGATGACTTGTTTTGGTCTTTGACTTGTTGCGGCGCTGTCTAGATATATTAGATCTGGATTGTTGGTGAATATTGGGAAATTGGATTTTATGTTTTGAATCATTTTATTGTTTTATTTTGATTTATTTTTTAATATTTCTTGTTTTTATTTTTTTAGAAAAATTTAATTAACAAACAGAGTTTTCAATTTCTAGTTCGATAAGTCTGTTTAGCTCGACGGCGTATTCCATTGGTAGAGCTTTTATTAGTGGTTCGATGTAGCCTGCCACTATGAGTTTAATTGCATCATCCTCTGAAAGACCGCGAGACATAAGATAGAAAAGTTGATCTTCTTCGACTTTTCCTACTGCTGCTTCGTGAGCTACTTTAACATCATTTTCATGGACGTCCATGCTTGGAGTGGTTAGGGCTTTTGATTTGTTGTCGAGCATTAAACCATCGCATCTTACGTTTGACTTACTGTTTATGGCTCCTTTCTTAATGTCGACAAGTCCTCGGTAAGATGAGATTCCTCCGTACATGCTTATTCCCTTGCTTAGAACTGATGAGGAAGTGTTCTCGGCTAGGTGGTAGACCTTGCATCCCGTGTCTTGGTATTGTCCTTCTCCGGCGTAAGCTATTCCTATATAATCTGTTTTTGCATTTTTACCTACAAGTAGGGAGCAGGGATAGAGCATTGTAACTTTGCTGCCCATGTTTCCATTTACCCATTCCATTATTGCGTCTTCGTGGACTATTGCACGTTTTGTGTTTAGATTGTAAGTGTTTTTGGACCAGTTTTCTATGCTTGAATATCTTGCGCGAGCATTTTTTAGGACGTGAATTTCTACGCAACCTGCGTGTAATGAGTTTTCTGTGTATTGCGGGGCGGAGCATCCTTCTATATAATGGACTTCGGCATCTTCGTCTACAATTATTAAAGTGTGTTCGAATTGTCCGCCTTTTTTGGCGTTCATTCTGAAGTAAGCTTGTAGGGGTATGTCTACTTTGATGCCCTTAGGGATATAAATAAAGGTACCACCAGACCAAACTGCAGCATGAAGGGCTGAGAATTTGTGCAAGTTTATTGGGACGCAGTTTGTCATGAAATATTTTTGGACTAGTTCTGGATATTGTTTTATTGCTTCGTCCATGTCTAAGAAAACTACACCTTGATCTTCTAATTCTTTTTTGAGATTGTGGTATATAACTTCGGATTCGTATTGAGCTCCGACTCCTCCTAAAGCAGAGCGTTCGGCTTGTGGGATTCCTAGGCGTTCATAGGTGTTTTTTATGTCTTCTGGGACGTCATCCCAGCTAGTTGCGTTCTTTTTGGCATCAGGTCTTAGATAGTAAATTATTTCGTTTAAGTTTAGTTCTTTTAAACTTGGACCCCAGTTGGGTAGTTGTTTTTCTTTGAATATTTTTAAACCTGTAAGTCTTTTATTTAACATCCATTCTGGTTCGTTTTTGTCTTTTGAAATTTGTCTGACTAATTCTTCTGAAAGGCCTGGTTGGGCTTTGAAGGTTAGGCGTTCCTCGTTGAAGTGGTCGTAGTTTTCTCTGTTTATTTCTAATACGTTTTTTTGTTCTTCCTGGGTTGGTTGGATTATTTGTAAATCTGACATAATCTTAACTATAGTTAAGATTGTTTATAAAGTTTGGGGTTGTGGTTGTTTGAAACATAGAAATACTAAGATTTATAAAGTGTTAAAATACATGAGATCATGGAATCTTTTGAAGAACTAGGAGCAAAACAATTCGCTAAGAAAAACATTGGAGATCATCTTAATAATTTTTATACTAAATTTAGGTATTTAGATAGGAGTCTTGATCTAGAGAATTTGAGTGGAAAAAATATGCCTCAACTTGCAAGGAGAATTTATGAATTAACAATGGAAGATAATTTTGATCATGAAGCCTTTCAAAGAGAATTAGAACTAAGGGAAGAGTTTTTTATTAAGTGTCAGAATAGTGAAGGGGATTAGGTCACTCAAGAATTTCCCTTATAATCTAATCATACTTTTCAAAAAACATAAAAACGACATTCCTTTTATTTATTAATGATAGAGGTTTTTTATTTAGATACTTCAATTTGGTTGGATTTTTATGAGAAGAGAGGTGAAAATGGAGAGATTGCTTTGAAATTAATCAAAGAAATAGTTAAAGAGGGGAAGATGATTTTGTATTCTGATTTTATTGTAAAAGAATTAAATAATTTAGGTTATAGTCAAGAAGAGATTTATGAAATGTTTAGAATTGCTAAGCCTGACAATATAAGGAAAGTTCATACATTCAATGAACAAATTGAAGAAGCTGAAAAAATAGCTTATCAAAAAAATATCCCAAAAGGTGATGCCTTACATGCCATTTTATCAAGAGATAATGATGCCCAGCTTATTAGTAGAGATACTGATTTTGATAAGATTAGATATGTCACTATTGCAAGAGAACCAGAAGAATTTATTGGAGATTAAGTTCTTTTTTTAATTCTTCAAAAGACGCCTCTCTCGCTTTTTCTAACTGCTCATCTGTTGTTTCTCGTTTTGAAGCTCCATAGAGTTTTCTTACTCTCGCTAAAGCTTCTTCCTTTTCTAATTCTTTTATATGTTCCCTAATAGCTTCTCTGATAAATTCGGTTTTAGTCGCATAATGATGTTTTTTCATTATTTTTGATATTTGGTTGAGGAGAGAATCTTCAAATCGTATTGTTAGTGGTTCCATGTAAGACTATGTAAGACAAAGTATTTAAATATTTCTAATCATACTTCTCGAAAAATATCTGTTCTTTTTTGATTCCTTTTTCTTTTAGAAGTTCTCTTACTGAATCTATCATTGGAGTTAGTCCGCAAAGGTAATAATGGGCGTTGGGATTGATATGTTTTTCTACTAGTAATTGTACGTGGCCTTTTTCCTGATTTGGTTGAGAGTCTCTAGGGCGGCTTAGAATTCCATGGTATGAAAAATTGGAGTGGTTTTTTTCTAGTTTTTTGAATTCTGGTTCGTAGAGGCAGTTTTCTTCGTATCTATAGCCAGTAATGAGGGTTATTTTATTTTTGAAAATAGATTCTTTTTCTTTTTTTAATAAGTGATTTGCTAAAGATCTAAAAGGAGTTATTCCAGTTCCTGTTGAGATTAGAATTAGATCTTTTTTTTCTGAGGATTCGTGGAGGGTGAAACGACCCATTGGACCTATAATTTCTATTTCGTCGCCTTCCTTTAATTCATCTATTGTTGGGGTTGCTTTTCCGTTTGGGAGAATTTTAATGCAGAGTTCTAAGGAGTTTGGATAGGGTGCGGAGGCTATTGAATAAGGTCTGCGTATTTCTTTTCCATCTATATTTAAAATTATTGAGATGAATTGGCCGGGTTTGAAAAGAAAATCTTTATTGGTTTTTATTACAAAGTGTTTGACGTCATCGCAGATGTTTTTTATTTCCAGTATTTTTGTTTTGAATCTTTGTACCTTACTTGTTTCCATTATATTATGTTTTCAGGAATGCTTAAATAGTTAACTATACTTGTTAAAATATTAATTATTGGTTGAGTAAATTTGGATAAAATGAAATCGATGCCTCAGGAGATTGAAGTTTGGTATTTAATTCCTGCTTTGAGACGGGAGTTGACCAAGATTTTTATTGAAGATTATGAGATGAGTCAGAAGCAAGTTTCTGGGATTTTGAATGTTACCGAGAGTGCTGTTTCTCAATATTTAAAGTCTAAGAGAGCGCAGGCGTTGAGGTTTAGTGTTGGGGAAATTGTAGAGATTAAGAAGGCTGCTAAGTTGATTCATGAAGATAGGGAGCATACGTTGGAGCATTTGTATGGGCTTTGCGTTAGACTTAGAGGGTGTAGTAGTTTGTGTGAGTTGCATAAAAGTCATGATAGTAATTTGCCGAAGAATTGTGATTTGTGTTGTTAGTTAATAATTTTCTTTTATGTTTATTGAGTAATTTACTGTTTCATAATGTGATGGATTTCCAATGACAAATCCTCCATCATTATTAATTATGCAATTATTTTCATATCTTATTATTTCGTTTTTAGAACAAGTTTCATAATGTAAAAAACTATCTTCATTTAAGAGATTTTTAAAATCTTCATAAGAAGGAACTATATAAAAATCTATTTCTTTATCTGTAGATAAGTCTATAGAGAAATCTGCAACATCATTTAATGAACAAGCATTAAAATATTGATAATAACCTGGAGGCAATACATCTCTTTTATTTATTATAAAACTATATTCTTGATTTAATATTGGATACATAAGACTATTAGTATCATCACTATGATCATAACCTAGAGCATGGCCAAATTCGTGTTTTGTTATTTGAAGTATATGGTCGTTATTATATAAAAGCCATTCCCCACAACTACTATCCCCAATACCTATCTCTATTAAATCTCTATATGCATAGCCCATATGTTCTCCTCCAAAATCTTTTACCCAAAATACTTTGAGATCTGCTTCAATCTCTGAATTAGTTATCTGAAAATCTATATCTTCAATTTCTTCCCAGAAATTCATTGCTTTAATAACTATTTCGAGAGTATTTTCATCCGCTCCGTTGGGCAAATTTGCAATATAAACTTTATAAGTTTTTGGACCAAAAATGTAACTTGAAACAGATCCTACAACTTTATTCTCTTTTACATCAGGTTCTACAAGTTTTTTATTTTCTATTTTCTCTGCTGGTTCAATCAAACTGATAAACAAAGAGAAAGAATAGATTAGAATTATCATAATCCAGAATAGACTTAATAATTGTTTGGTTATAGGTTTCTGTTTTTTTGCCATAATTTTCTAATAAGTGATAACTTTTAAATCTTTCCACCTGTAATTACTTAAAAGAAATAACAATTTATACATTAGGAATTATAATCGGTGAAGAATAATCTTCTGTGTTGAATTTTTGATTATTTTCAATTAGTTCGAAGAACTTTGGAAAGTTTATCCAGACTTTTTTGTCTAGGGATTTTTTTGCTAGAAGGATGGCTCGTGAAGGTAGGTGGGTTTTTATGAATTCATATTCTGGGAGAAGTTCTAGGAGTTGGTTTGTGAAGTTTTCCATGTCTTCTATGAAGGGCATGTTTTCTACTTTGTAGATTTTTTGGCTTGATCCTACCCAGACGTAGGATTTGAGTTCGATAACATCTGGGCTTCCTTTTCTAATTAAATTTGCATAGCCTTCTAGGTCTGTCATGTTTTCGTTTTTGATTAGAGTTAGACGGATGCAGGTTCGGTAGGTTCTGGTTTTTAATAAATCGAGAGATTGGAGGGTTCGTTCCCAGAAGTCAGGTAATAAGGGGTTGTCGATTTGTTTTAAGAGGGTTTTGTTTGGGGCGTCGATGCTTAGATAGAGTTGAGTTACGTTTTCTATTTTTTCCATTTGTTCTGGGTATTGGGCGTTTGTAACTAGGAATGTTGAGATTCTTCTTTTGTGGAATGCTTGAAGGATTTCGTTTATGTGAGGATAAGTTATTGGTTCGCCGGTTAATGAGAGGGCTACATGTTTTATGTTATCTCTTTCTTCTCTTGCTGTTTTGTTTGTGTTTTCGACTCCCATGCCATCGAATCCGGTGAGGAGTTTTAGGTGTTCTTCTATTGAATAGTTTATTATATGTTCGGGGCTGTCAATTGGGCCGTACCATTCTTCTGAGACTGGGGCTTTTTGGCCTCTCCAGCAGAACTTGCATCTTGAGGCGCAGAACATCGAGGTAGTCATTTGTAAACACTGATGACTTCGTATTCCATAGAAAAGGAATTTATAGCAACCACCATCTCCTCTGAGCATTTTTTTAGTCCATTCGCAGATTTTTACTGCTGAATGGTTTCCTATAATGCGGTAGCCTTGTTTAGTTAATTGGGTTTTTTGAGATGGAGAGAGTTGTTGGGCTTTTGGAAGGGTTTGTTTGGGTTGGATTATTTTTAGGTTGTTTGATTCTTTGTTTTCCATAATTTTGTGGTGCAGAAAAAGGTTTAATAACATTTGGGTTTATGAAATCATTACAATAATCTCTATATCTGCTGTATATCTGTTCAATATAATACGCTTTATAGGGATAGCTATCAACTTCTCCAGCTGAGCATAACAAACTGATACTACATAAATCACCATTAAATTGAGCCCTACCAATGGGTAATTTAAATTTTGAGAACATGCTGAAATCGTCAACATAATGATTTATTTTTTCTAGTAAGCCTTCGTCAAGTCTTTCTTCAGTGTTTTTTGTTTTTGCTATCATCTTCTAAAGCCCCTAGTGCTTTTATTGGGTTGCTTGCTTCTCTGATGTTTATCATTGGTTCATTGATGTTTGTTATGTCGTCGGTTCCTATCCTTGGGCAAGCAGTGTTAACCCATGCTTGGATGAAGGGATAGTTTTCTAACTGATTTATGTCAAGTGTGTTATCTATAAAAATGTAGGCTTTTTTGTTTTGGTTTTCTAAATGTTCTTTTAGTTTGATTGCTTGATTGAGAAATTGTTGTCCGGGTTTGATTGTTACTAGGATTCCTATGGTTTCTGCGTTAAGGAAGAATTTTAGGTTTCTTTTTGCTTTTTTTAGTTGGTCGTTGATTATTTTGTTGTCGATTAGGGTTAGTTTGTCGGCGATTGGGTTGAACATAAGAACCGGTTTTTTTGTTTTGTTATTTTTTTGGGCTAATAAGAGGGCTTTGGGGTGGAAGAGGCCGTCACCGATGTAGAGGATTAGATTGGCTTTTTCTATTATTGGTTGTTGGAAAGAATCGTTGTAGCAATCGCAACCTAGGATTTGTAGTTTGTCGTTAGTACGTTTGGCTTTTGTGATTAGGGGTTTGATTTTTAATTTTTTTAGATTGCTTATGAAGTCGTTTAGATTTGTGAATTGAGTTGAGGCGAAGATGGCTACGCTTTTTATTTTGTGTTTTTTTAGGTAGGTTTTTAACTTGTTAGTTAGTTTTATGGGTTTTTCGTATTTTGCGTCTAAGAGGAGTAGGCGTGGCATTTTATTTTCACCAAAGTTGTTTATTAAATTTATTGTGACCCCATTGAATGACTAGATCGATGTTAAGAATGTCCATGCCCAAAGGTAGGTCGCAGGCTCCGAAAGTTCCTCCGAACCAGATGAATATTCTGGCTTTTGTGTTTTCTTCTAGAAGATCTACTATATCGTTGGATTTTTGTTTTAGACCGTCAGGTAGTTGAATTAAGACTTGTTTAGCTTTTTGTTTGTTTATTGTTTTGATTGCTTTTTCTAATTCTAAGTTGTACATCTTAAATTATGATGGTTATTGGGAGTTTTTAAATTGTTTGATTTCCTTTATTAGGTTTTTGAGATTTTTTATTGTTGCTAGTTTGTTTCTTAGCTTAGAGGATCCTTCAAGACCTTTTGTGAAGTTTATTGCATGAGATTTTATTTGATTGAAAGGTAAGTTGTGTTTTTTTGCTAGTGTTAGATATTCGTCGAATTGATCTAAGGGATGTTTGTGATTGTATTTACCTGTTTTTAGGTAGTCGTTTATTTGTTTGAATATGTAGGGGTTTCCTATGGCTCCTCTGGCTATTAGGATGTAATCAACTTTTGATTCTTCTAGGTGTTTTTTGAAATCTTCTGGTGTGAAGATATCTCCGTTCCCTATTACAGGAATGGTAATTGCTTGTTTTACTTTTTTTATTATTTTCCAGTCGGCTTTTCCGGAATAGCCCTGTTTTTGAGTTCTTCCATGGATGGCTATTGCTGAACAACCTGCTTTTTCTGCTAGTTTGGCTATTTCTATTGCGTTGATTGATTTGTCATCTATGCCTTTTCTTATTTTGATGGTTATTGGGTTTTTGACAGCTTGAGTTAGTTTTTTTATTAGATCTTTTAGATGTTTTGGGTTTTTTAGTAATTCACTACCTGCTCCTATTTTGATTACCTTCCAAGCCGGACAGCCACAGTTGATATCTATTATGTCGAATTTTTTGGAGATTTTTTTGGCTGCTTGGATTACTTCTTCGGTTGAGTTTCCGAAAAGTTGGATTTGTTTTGGGTTTTCAGAAGGATCGGTTTTTAGCATTTCTAGGGTTCTTTTGTTTTTTCGATTTATCGCTATAGAATTTATAAATTCGGTGCAGGTCATGGCTGCGCCGTATTTTTTGCATAATGCTCTGAAAGCTACGTCGGTTATTCCAGACATAGGGGAGAGGATTGCTTTTCCAGAGAGGGTTGGGAATTGTTTTGATTGGTTCATAGAGGTAGATGAATTAAGATTGTTAAAAATGTTTTGGATTTATAAGAAATAATTAATGAAGACTTTTACCACAACCACAATCTTGGGTTGCGTTTGGGTTTTCGAATTTGAATCCAGATTCGTTTAGAGTATCAACGAAGTCTATTTGTATTCCGTTAAGTTGATCTAGGTTGTTTTTGTCTACGGCTATATTTATTTTGTCTTGTTTAAAGTTTAGATCTTCTTTTGAAGGGTTGTCCATGAATTGGAGATCGTACATGAAGCCTGAACATCCTCCAGCTAAGACTGAAACCTTTAGAGTAGAATTTGCTTTTCCTCTTTGTTTCATTGCTTCTTTTACTTTTGATATTGCGAAAGGAGTTAGAGTTAAGTTGAAGGTTTGTTCGTTTGTTTGGTTTGAAGAGGTTGTTTGTGAATCATCTGAATTTATTGCTTTGTTTAGATCTTCTACGAGTTTAGTTAGTTGATCTTCAGTGTAACCATGACCTAAAACGCCTTGGCCTAGAGTTTCGAAAGTTGAAGCTCCGCAACCTACGCAATGGATTCCAAAGTCCATTAGCATTTCGGTAAGTAGTGCAGATTTGTTTGGATTTATTGTGAGTATTTCTGAGATAATTGTGTCTTTGTTTATTAGTTGGGGTTTTTGTTGTTGTTTTTGTTTTGCCATTTTGTTAGTTAACTATAGTTAAGATGGTTTATAAATTTAATTGCTTGATTTCTAGATAACGAACTTTAGTAATAGGATGAGTAGTAGTGATAGTAAACCTGTAACTAATAGTAATTTTGGTTTTTTGGATATTAGTGGAAGGATATTGATTATTATGATTATTGTTCCTATGATTATATTTGGGGTTAAGTATGTCATTTTACTCCTGATCTTAGTACTACTTCAAGTGCTTTGAATAAGGTTCCTATTATAGTTACCAATAGTCCTAAATTTACATAGTTAAATATTACCATGACCCCTCCAGCGATGATTAGTAATCCTGTTATAAAATTGATTATGTCTAAAGTGGCTCTTCTGTTCATTCTTTTTAGAAGTATTTATTGTTTAAAAAATGTTTGATATAAAATTAGTTAATGATTTCCTTGAAGAGTTCGCTGACTTTGTTCCAGTTAACTACGTTCCAGAAGGCTTCAATGTAATCTGGTCGTTTGTTTTGGTATTTGAGGTAGTAAGCGTGTTCCCAGACGTCTAGGGCTAGGATTGGTGTTTGATTGTCCATTAATGGAGAGTCTTGATTTGGAGTGCTTCTGATTTCTAGTTCTCCAGTTTCATTGATTATTAGCCAGGCCCATCCGCTTCCGAATCTAGTGGCTGCTTCGTTTGCGAATTGTTCTTTGAATTTTTCTAACGATTCAAATTTTTTGTTTATTGCTTCAAGTAGTTCATCTGAAGGAGTTGTTGATTCGTTTGTGAGAAGTTCCCAGAATAGAGAGTGGTTTGAATGTCCTCCTCCATTGTTTATTACTGCTTTTCTTATGTCTTCTGGAATTTGTTCTATGTTTTTTAGAATGTCGTTAATTGGGTTGTCTGCGAAATCTGTGTTTTCTAATGCTGCATTTAGTTTTTTGACATAACCTGCATGGTGTTTGTCATGATGAATGGTCATGGTTTCTTTGTCGATGTGAGGTTCTAATGCATCGAATGCGAACTTTAGATCTGGTAGTGTGAATGACATTTTGATATATTATCTTAGATAAGTTAACTATAGTTTAGTTTGTTTATAAAGTTTGGGGTGATTTTTTAATAATTAACTGGGACGTAGTTTACAGTGATTGATAAATCTTTATTGGTTATTTGTTCTGATCTTTCGGCTGCTTTTATTTCTGGCATCGCACTTAGGCGTAAGGAATCTGTTATTTTTTCTAATCTTGCAGCTTCAATTGGGTGTTGATCTAGATATCTTTGAAATTTAGAGGTACTCATTATTTTGTTAAGGATTTGAAATATATAAATATGCCCTCGGCAGGACTTGAACCTGCAACCTCGTCCTTAGGAGGGACGCGCTCTATCCAATTGAGCTACGAGAGCATGGGTTAATATGTTATGAAGGGTTTTTAAGTTTTAAGTTTATTATTTGAATCGGAATTATGGAAGTTTAGGAAAGATTTAAGTAATTTGGATTGGTGAGTTGGTTAATAAGATGGAACAGATAAATGTTGATAGAAATGAGTTTGAGGATATGAAAAGAAGATTGAATGAAATAGAGTTAGCTATAAGACTTGACCAAAAATTAGAGAGAATTGAGAATGGGAGTGTAAGTTCAAAAACTGTAGATTCTGAGGATTTTATAAGACATATGGAAGATGAAAGTAACTTATGAGGGCAGTTTTATAAAAGATTTCTCAAAAATTAAGGATAAAGAATTGAAAGAGGGTATTGTTAAGCAGTTAAAAAAGATTATTGGCAATCCTGAAATAGGTAAGCCGTTAAAATATAGTAGAAAATTAACTAGAGAAGTTTATATGCCTCCATTCAGATTATATTATTCTTATAACCGTCATCTAGATGTTTTAACTATAATTGAGATATCTCATAAAAGAAAACAATAGATAGTTTTAAAAAAGGGATGGGGTTTAAAAATCCTATGATAGTTAAGATATTGGGAGGTGTGGATATAGCATTGGGGGTTTTGTTTTGGGTAGCGATGGTGTTTAATATTGGTTATTTTGATCCGCTTTTGTTGTTGCTTTCTTTAGGAATTATTGTTAAGGGTGTTGTGTTTTTGATGGGGATGGATTTTGCTAGTGCTATTGATGTGATTAGTGGGTTCTTGATTATTTATGGGTTGAATTATGGGTTGCATTTGCTTCTTGTTGTGATTGTTAGTATATTTTTGATTCAGAAGGGTGTTTTTAGTTTGTGGAGTTAGATGATTCTAGTTGTTTAGCTAGCCTTTTTGTTTCGGTAATTGTCTCAATAAAAAACTTCTCTTTTAGGTCTGGTCTTTTATCCATATCTTGGTAAATCCACTTAAAAATCGAGCATAAATGAATTAGTCTTAAAATAATAATCTGATTTTCTTCCTTTTTGGAAAGAGGGTTGAATTTCCTATAACGGTTAACTGCTAACTTTCTTTGTTTGTTAGAGATTAGTTTTCTTAACAGGATTGAAATGTCAAATGACTTTGGCCTATAAGATACATTTTCAAAATCTAAAATGCCTGTTATTTTATTTTTTTCCCAAAGTATATTATGCCTACCAAAATCAGCATGAGTCACAAGTAAATTAGTAGTGAATTTTATCTTGATTAGTTTTTTTAGAAGATCTTCAAAAAAAGTTAGATTTTCAAGCATTAACCCATTAAGATTATTGTTTGTTTTATTTTCCCTCATTTTACCATATTCACTTAAAATCCAATTTAGACGATCTGACATCATAAATTTATTTTTTGGACCATAATTTTTTATTTTTTTATGGTATAAGGCCAGAGCTTTAATTGCCTCCATTAATTGCTTCTGGTTTAGTTTGCTAACTATCTTTCCATTCATCATTGGATAAACCTCGAACAAATTCTTACCTATTTTTAAAATATAACCTCCTTTTTTATTTTTTATAAATAATGGTATAGGGTATGAAAATTTCTCTTTCTTTAAAAATTCTAAAACTGAAAATTCCAATTCCTTTTTAAGTTTCCACCAATCATTTAACTTATAACCTAACTTTCTTACGATAAAATTACCCTTATTAGTTTTAAATGTAAAGATGTAATTTATCATTCCACCTTCAAGATACTTAACAGAAATTACTTCCCCAAGATCAAACTCCTCTGCTACTTTTTCTATCTCTTTTTTTGTTAATTTCATTATAAATTATGCGGGGAGAAGGATTCGAACCCTCGTAAGCACTAAGCTAACGCGTCTTGAGCGCGTCCCGTTTGACCACTCCGGCATCCCCGCATAAGATTTGTAATAATGAGGGGTATAAAAAGGTTTATAAACCAAAGATATTCGGTAATATTGAGACGACCATACTAGTCTGGAAACACCTGATCCCTTTCCGAACTCAGAAGTTAAGCAGTCTTGGTTAATGGAATAGTTTTCGAAGGAAAGTGAAACCATTAAGTTGTCTCGTTTCCATTTTTGATGGTAAGTAAGAGGAAAGAAAAATAATATATAGAAAATGATAATACCCGTGAGATGTTTCAGTTGTGGAAAGCCGATAGGGCAATTGTGGGATGAGTTTAAAGAGAGAACTGATAAGGAAGAGGATGGGAAAAAGGTTCTTGATGATCTTGGACTTGAGAGGTATTGTTGTAGGTCTATATTTTTAGGGCAGACTGATACGTTAGAGTTGGTTAATAAGTTCAAAAAGTTCTGATAACTTTTTGACTCATTCAAAATTTACATTTTGAAGATTTAAAAAGTTCTAGTAATTTGAGGGTTTAGTATCCTTAGTTTATTTTATATCTACTTATATTATTGCATGTTAAGCATTTGATGATCTTTAATGGCTTTTTTATTCTAACTTGGTGATTTAATGAGTTGAAATAAGTTAGGCAAGATTTGCAGAATTTTTGTTTGTATTTTTTTAGTTTTATGTTTTTACTTCTTGCTAGAATTTTGGCCTTTTTTATTTGTTTATCTGAAGGGTTGGAGGAAAAGATTTCATCTATTGCTTGTTCGATTTCTTCCTTAGAAAGTTTTTTTGATGTTTTCATGTTTATTGAGAGAATATGAATTATAAAAAGATTTTTAATGGTTAGTTGTTAGGTTATTCATAGATGTTAAGAAAATAAGATGACTGCTAAGAAAGAAGAAATAATTAAATTGAAAGATGTTGCTAAGTATTATCATTTGGGTGATGAGACGATTAAGGCTGTTGATGGGATTGATATAACTATAAATAAGGGGGATTTTATCGCTATAGTTGGGCCTTCTGGATCGGGGAAGAGTACTGCTATGAATATGGTTGGGGCATTGGATATTCCTAGTAAAGGGAATATTTTTCTGGATGATAGAAATATTGCGCATTTGCATGAGTCGGAGTTGGCTCAGATTAGAGGGAGGAAAATTGGGTTTGTGTTTCAAACGTTTAATTTGATTCCTACACTAACTGCTATTGAGAATGTTATGTTGCCTATGGTTTTTCAAGGGGTTTTGTTTGAGGAAAGAAGAGAGCGGGCAGCCGAGTTATTAGGGAAAGTTGGAATGGGGCATAGACTTGACCATTTGCCTAGTGAGTTAAGTGGAGGAGAGAGGCAGAGAGTTGCCTTGTCTCGAGCTTTAGCTAATGATCCTGAAGTAATATTGGCTGATGAGCCGACTGGGAATTTAGATAGCAAGAGAGGGGAAGAAGTTGCGGAGATGTTTCATAAATTGAGTGATGAGGGTAAGACAATAATATTAGTTACGCATGATGATGAAATAGCTAGTCATGCAGATAAGATTTACAAGCTTAAAGATGGGAAGATTGTGAATGATAAGAAAAAGTAGAAATAATTTTTTATTTTGTTGAATATTTCTACAAGTTTGTTCGATGAATAATTGTAGAATTGTTTGATTTTTGATATCTTATAGTTCCTGGTTTGAGTTGCTTTGTTGTTTAGCCGGATTATCCATTTTTCTATCTGGAGAATATTTTAAAAAACATCTCCATTGCTTTTTTCATTTTATCGATGGTAAATCTCATAACACAATTCACAACATAATCACTGCCTCATAATTCACTAATTTCACAATTTTATGTCACCTTGGTTTTTCCCCAATTCACCTTAAATCTAGTCACAATATCTCTATATCCCATTTATCCCACAAAAGTATACCCTTACTTCTTAATTTTCTTATATCTAATTCTTCTCCTCTTAAACAAAACAAAGTAAATAATAATAATTAAAAAGATAATACCAAACACTAGAACCGGGATGTAAATTATGTATATATCTTCCTTTTCAAGTATTCTAAAATAATCACTTGAAAAAACAACCCCCTTAGAATGAGACAATTCCATTGTAACAAGATACTCTCTCTCATCTAAATTAGAAGTATCAAATATTTTCTTAAACGATAAAAAACTATCAATAAACAGATTTTCTTCCTCAACAATATAGGTTTTCCCATCCAAATCTCTTATTTTGTAAGTTAATGAGATCTCTTCAGTTATTCCATTCATAGGTGTTATAACAACTTGACTCTCCAAAGAATCTCCAAGATACAAAACATCGTTATCTTTTGACACAAATATCTGAGCATCATATAATTTCTCTTTCTCATTCACATCGATTAAGAAAACAACATTATTATTATTCACGAATATCTTCTCAGAATAAGAACCAGGATTATCAAGAGCATTTATCTTGACAATTATAGATCTTCTCTCATTAGGATTTAAAGTAAACTTTAAATCATCATCTTCTAGTTGAATAAAACGACTATCCTCTTTTATAAGCATGATAGTAAGTTCAGAGTCTCCCTTATTCCAGATCTCAAACTCCCTAAACTTACTAGATCCAACAACCATTGAAACATGAATCGAATCCTTGTCTATAAAAAGATCAGGACTTGACCTATCAAAAAAGCTGCTACTACCTCCTCCACCGCCACCCGAAGTACTAACAGCAGGACAACTACCACAATCACTTGGACAACTATTACAACTTTCATCACCATTACACTTATCATCATTACAAAAAGGAATCAACGAATGAATTGACAAGCTTATATTTCCCTTAGAATTCTTAACAGCATAACCAGTTGGTTCAAAGATTAGAGTCATATTGACTAACATTATCAAAAATGATACAATTAATAAAATATACATCAATCTTTTCATAATTCTATTAAACCAAAACAATTTATATACATTACTAAGCTTTCAAAACCTCGACAATAACTTCCCCACTATAATCTCCTAAATCAGTCATTTTAGGAATAATCACCGCTATATTAACCATCTTAACTTCTCCAACATCAAGTATCTCGTTAAATGGTTGCACAAAATCCTTCATATCCTTAGCACCATAAATCTTAATATTAATAGCCCGATCAAAATCATTAGAGATACTAATAACTCGAGAAGAACTCCCTCCAGGCAAAACCTTTCCAAAAGAGAGCATACTATTATTAAGATCAAAACCTATATTTTCCGAAACACTAACACTAGCATCAATTTTTCTTATCTCGAGTATAGAAGATATTTTAAAATATAAAAAAACGTTAAACAATAAAACAAATATTAATAACAATGCTAAAAATATTAATAACAATCTACTCTTCATTTTATTTTAAACCCTCTAAAAATCATAAAGAATACCCCTAAACAAAACAAAACAATTCCTAGAATAATCAGATAAAACTTAAAATTATTCTCTTCTTTAACAACTAACAATTTTCCATTAACAATAGTCTGATTTTCATAATTCAAAATTATCTTAGTATCATAAATATCGTAATCAAATAAATCTGTATCAAAATATCCAGTAAAACTTTTAACCTCCCACCCAGTAAGACTAAATGAGGGAGTTAAGAAATCTGCAATTTTCTTTCCTTCCTTTGAGAAATAAACCTCGGCATGAACATTCTCAATAGGATCATTCCATAAACTCTCAATATCTATTTGAAAAGGTTTTATCCCATCTCTAACAACTTCAGATGTATAATTAGTTATATTAACAAATAATCTTCCAAGCCGAAATAAAGATTCTGCTTTCGCAATTCCCTCAACATAACTAACAATCGCAACAGCATTATAATCTCCGGGTTCATAATTATCTGTTTCGAAGATCTTCTTAAAACTATAAGAATCTTGATTTAATATCTCTTTAGAGCCAAGATCTAATCTTTCAACACTCTCTCCATCAACCCTTAATATTTCTATGCTCGCCTGAGCATTTATTGGGCTACTTCCTCGACTATTAACATCTATTATAAACTCAAGATCATCTCCTTGATTAACATTATTCGTAACAAAATTTATCTCAGCATATTTCCCCGGATAAGGAACTCTTATCACAATTGGAACTTGAACCGCAGCACTAGCCCCAACACTATTCCCCGAATCATCAACAGAAACCTCTCGACTACCAATTAACAATACATGTTTGCCAGGTCTTTTAGTAGTTAATGGCAATTTTACACTAGCATGAAAACTATTTGTACCAATAAATGATTCCTTATCAAACACAACACTATCATTAAAATCGCCTAAGGCATACAATTCAACTTTCTGATCTGCACTTGCATATACTGTAAAGTCATATTCAAGCTCTAAACCAGGAACATAATCAACAACATGTTTTGAAGGACTTATTCCTAATCCAAATATAAAATTAATATTAAAAAGAAAAAGAAAAAGAAAAAGAATAAAATTCCTAAGATAATATTTAACGTCCATCACAATCCCGTAGCCGTAGCAGTGACCACATCTCCTATAAATCCCGTAATATTTGAAGTACTAGTTATATTCAATATAATATCAAGACGAATAACATCCCCATCATCTTCAAAACGAAATATCTCACAAACCCGAGTTCCACTAGTTGTTTCAACAGTTGTATTAACATTAACAAAACTACCAACTGAATAATTAGATGTAGCCCCCATGACCCGGCTCCCATTTGTAGCATTACAACTTCCTTGCTCAGAATTACTAACATTATATTGATAATCTCCTAACCCGCCTCCAACAAATGCAGCTGCAGTTTTACCAAATAAGATATCAACACTAATATCCTGATTCCCATTATTCTCAACAATAAGACCAGCACTATTTGCAGTCCAATTTCCATTAGTAACTGCTCCAGTAGCTGTATTTAACGTGGCAACAGTCTGCCCAGGAGTAACCGCTCCAGTACTCCAATTAATAATCCTTGTTGTAAAATTAATACTTGTTAAATCCTCTATAGTAAGATTAAGTGATCCAGTTGCCCTCCCAGTAATATCTAAGGTTTTATTAATATTAACAATAAATATGGATATAGATAAAACTAAGAAAAATATCGATAAAACGAATAAGACATCACTTTTACTATTCTCTTTTTTAATTGACACCATGTTAATAAAATATAATAATAGTTTATAAATCTATCAAATTAAAGGCGTTGTCCGGAATAGAATTATAAAAACCGAAAATTAGTTATTCTCAAAAATATTAAAACAAGGATGAGACAAATAACTCTTGCTCATCCTTTAAATAAATTAGAAAACGAATTAGT
>Ga0187833_10002003_pt1 | contig 22496 bp, 25 predicted proteins | sample ETNtaG_37_FD_167968 | JGI IMG/M metagenome (GOLD analysis project Ga0187833, IMG submission 167968) | Marine microbial and viral communities from oxygen minimum zone, Eastern Pacific Ocean - ETNP2014_SV_400_PacBio MetaG (Illumina Assembly) | ecosystem: Environmental > Aquatic > Marine > Hypoxic...
CGATTGGCCGCGCAGTCTGCAACGCGCGCGCCAGCGGGCTGGAATAAACAGCTTTTATCGGCGCGCCCGCAAGCTGCTCGGCCAGTAGCGCAGCCTGCTGACGCCCGGATTCGTTCAGATTCACCCCGGCCTTCCAACCGGCCAACTTGCCTGCCTGAGTGTAATCGTTCTCCGCGTGCCGGATGAGCAAAACGCGCGTCATAGAGTTTATTCTACCATTCGACCAGGTGATATAATGCACATGTACTGGATATTACTCGTGCCATTCCATCGAAAAGTGAGATTGGTAAACAATTAACTTCCGAATTCTATGAGTGAAATTTCCATGTTGTCATATGCCAATGGGAAATATGTCCCGACCGAGGCGGTAAGTATCAATGTGTCAAACGATATGGTCGGCACGTTTCGAGGGTATCGTATTTTTACCGCATGCCGCACGCTGAATGGAGGTAAGGTGTTTCGTATGGAGGATCATGTTGAACGTCTATTTCGTTCCGCACAGGAACTCTCCATGGACCTGCCACACGATCGCGAGGGACTAAAAGACCTTGTCGCTAGTGTCGTTGAAAAAAACAAAGACCACGGTGATGTGCTATTAGAAATAATGTACAGTGGCGGAAAAGCTGCGCCTGCTGGTGTGGCACCTGAAGGCCCGGCACATGTATATGTTCTTGTATTTCCATTTGCGCCTCCGCCCGAGGATTGGTATGTAAAGGGCATTTCGCTTGCAAGTTTCGCATACCAAAGGCAGTGGCCGAATGTAAAACTGCTCAATTATGTCGGTGGAGTTGTTGCGCATCAGACCGTGGTAAAAGATTATGATGCAACAGAAGCACTTTTCGTTTCCCCAAGAGATTGTCAAACCATTTTGGAGGGAACAACGTTTAGTTTATTTGTGTTGGATACGAATGGTACAGTTGTCACGCCACCGCTTGATGGAACGATTCTAGACGGTGTTACACGCAAGGTGCTTGTGGAAATATTGCCAAGGGCCGGAATTGCGGTGGAAGAGCGAAGAATAACGCTTACAGATTTGTCGAACATGAACGAAGTTCTTATAGCATCTTCCACTCGCAACATAGTGCCAGTGGTAAAGGTTGACGATACGGTTATTGGCGAAGGGATTCCCGGACAAATGGTTAAACGTTTGAATGATATTCTTGCTGAATACCAGAAACATTACTGAGCAACATAAGCAACAATCCCATCAATCCTCTCCAAATGCCTAGAATAAACGTCTCGCGATGAATGGGTCGGTAGCTATGAGGTTATGCTGAAGAATCATAGCTGACTTCACCAACATTGTTTGGTCGGTTACAGCCAGCGAACCCGTAGAGAACATTCCCGAGAGCTCAACCTCGACCATCAATAATCATTCTAAGACATAGCAGGCGCGCGGCAACAAAAGAAAAACACATAGATGCCTTGCCCGGCCAGAAACACGTCGCCCACCTTGTATTTGGTAGTATCAAAACCAAGTAAAATGTTAGCCGCGGCCCATGCTCTTTTTTACCTGCATGATTTCCTCTTGGCTCAACGCAGGGGACTGCTGCGTCATCTCTATTCCCAGCGCTGCGCGTTGCGCTGCCCGCCAGCGCTCCAGGCGCTGCTCAACTTCGGCTTCATAGCCCTGATCCGTAGGCTTATAGAAATACCTTCCCAACAGACCAGTCGGCAGGTACTGCTGCCCGGTGTGATGTCCGGGTTCCTCGTGCGGATAGTTGTAGCCCTCGCCATGTCCGAGCGCAGCCGCATCCCGGTTCGCATCTTTCAAATGTATGGGTACATCCGTACGTCCCTCTTTTTCCACTGTTTTATGCGCCTGAAAAAAACTACCGGCGCTGTTGGATTTCGACGCAGTGGAGAGATAAAGCGTGGCTTCCACCAACGGATATACGCCCTCGGGAAGCCCGACATACTCAAACGCCTGTGCGGCCGCGTTGGCCACTACCAGCCCCATAGGATCGGCCAGACCGACATCCTCGCCTGCCAGAATAAGCAGCCGGCGCAGAATGAAGCGCGGAGATTCGCCCGCGTAGAGCATCTTCGCCAGCCAGTAGAGCGCGGCATCCGGGTCGGAACCGCGCACTGATTTGATGAAGGCGCTGATGGTATCGTAGTGCGCGTCACCGTCGCGATCATAAAGCACAGCGCGCCGTTGAATCGATTCCTGCGCCACATCCAGTGTTATCTCTATCACACCGTCTGCGGCGGGCGGGGTGGATTCAACCGCCAGTTCGAGCGCGTTGAGCGCGTTGCGCGCGTCGCCGCCCGCCACCGTCACCAGGTGCTCCAGCCCGGCCTTCGCGACGTCAATTTTTTGCCCGCCGTAACCACGCTCTGAATCCTTCAGCGCCTCTTGCAGCACCCAACGCGTATCATCGTCCGAGAGCGCCCGGAACTGAAAGACGCGCGAGCGCGACACCAGCGCACCAATAACTTCAAAGTATGGGTTTTCGGTGGTCGCTCCGATGAGCACGATCACTCCGCGCTCCACGTGCGGAAGCAGCGCGTCTTGCTGCGCTTTGTTCCAGCGATGAACCTCGTCGACAAACAGGATGGTGCGTACGCCGTGCAGTTTGCGCCTTTCCAGCGCGGCCGCTATCACCGCGCGCAGCTCGCGCACTCCCGCCAGAACAGCGCTGAGCGTAGTGAAATGCGATGCAGTGGAATTGGCGATAATGTGCGCCAGCGTGGTTTTGCCGCTGCCCGGCGGCCCCCACAACAGAATTGATGAGAAGAGTCGATCGGCTTCGATTGCGCGGCGCAGCAGCCGACCGGGCCCAACGATTTCCTGCTGACCGACGAACTCTTCAAGGCTGCGCGGGCGCATTCGAGCTGCCAGCGGAGCTTCCGCAGCCATTCGTTCCTGCAGTGCGTGGTCGAATAGGTCGGGATCAGTCAAGAGAAAAAACGGTATTTTATCAGCGCGCGCAGCGTGGGCAATCCGTCCAGCGGGGAGAGTTTCTTGTTGTCGTAACGAGCATTGTACGCGATTGGGCGCTCATGAATGCTGAAGCCGGCTAGCAGAATTTTCGCGGTGATCTCGGCCTCTACATCGAAGCGGCGGCACTCAAGTGAAAGCAAGTTATACACCGACCGCGTCATCATCTTGTAGCAGGTCTCCATATCGTGCAACCGCACCCCAAATAGCACACTCGTGAGCCAGGTGAGGAAGCGGTTTCCTGCGTGCATAATAGCCCGCTGGCTGCTCAGGTCGCGGACGCCATACACTACCTGCGCCACCCCTTTTTCAATCGGCTCTATCAGCTTCAGGAAATCATTCGGGTCATATTCCAGGTCTGCATCCTGTATCACGACCACATCTCCACTGGCTGCGCGCAGCGCGGTGGCTATGGCAACGCCTTTACCTCTATTGACCGGGTGGCTCAACACGGTGGTGTCGGCGTCAGCGCCCAGCCGCGCCAAGATTTCACCAGAACCGTCGGAGGAGGAGTCGTCCACCAGCACCAGCTCCTTTTCCAGCGGAACCCGGCGTACGCGTTCCACCAGCTCAAAAATGGTCTCCGCTTCGTTGAACACCGGGATTATCACAGAGAGTTTCATTGTAAGATGCGGCTCAGGGGAGATAATTCCACGGGTTCGGGCGAGAACCCTGGTAGTTTATTTCGAAATGCAGATGCGGGCCAGTGGAATTCCCGGTACTGCCTGAGAGCCCGACCACATTGCCTTGATACACAGATTGCCCACAGCTCACGTTCCATTGCGAGAGATGCGCGTAGAGCGTCTGCCAACCGTTACCGTGGTCGATGACCACCATGTAACCGTAGCCCCAGTTGCTCCACCCGGCGAACATCACCACGCCGCTGTCAGCGGCGTAGATGGGAGCACCCTGACCGGCCGCAATGTCAATTCCGGCATGGTAGGAACTGTAACCGAAGCCGGAAAGGTAGTGATTGACCGCGGGCCAGATGAAGCTACCCGACCCCACCGCGCCGCCTGAATATCCGCCCGCGCACGCTCCGGGTCCGGCCCCGGTGGGCAGCGGGTTGCGCTGCGCTCGCGTGATGCGTGGAACCGTCCACTGCACGAAATCACGTTCGCCGCCGGGAACCACTATAACGGTTCCCTCCACCAACACCGGATTATCCACGTCAAGATGATTGCCCGGCCAGTTCAGGATATCGTCCGCGCTCGCTTGGTACGCCGCTGCAAGCCCTTCAATCGTGTCGTCTTTATAGACCACGCGCAGCACGCCGGTGATCGGGGAAATCAGCAGTTCCTGCCCGGGACTGAGCAGGTGGGGGTCATCTTTCAGCACCGGATTGCCCCACAACACGGTCTCCGGAGTAATGCCGTATTTCTCTGAAATGCCGAAAAGGGTATCCCCGGAGCGAACCGTGTACGTGATTACCTCCTGCCGAGGTCGCCTAGGAATAAGTGTGTGCGGGTTGATGTGCCGGGTCAGTGGCGGAACGGGCATCCTCTCCTCCACACCCGGCGTCATCAGTATCCCGGGCAGCCCGACGCCGTTGGTGGCGCTTGATTGCAGTTGAGAGAAAAGCAGTGGGAACTCAAGCCGGGCTTCCAGCCGCTCCAGCGGATTCCATCGAAACAACCCCACCGCAGCGGCTGTCAATCCAATCAGGACGAGGTGGTAACTGTAACGCTTCAACAGTGCGCGCAGCCCGCGGATGGACTGGGAAGCCGGATGCCCTCCCGGGTGGCCATGCGAGCATGGCCCAACCATTCAAGTTCCGGTTTATTCAGCCGTTTTGCCCAGTTGTTCCAAGAACTCAAAATTGTTTTCCGTCTGTCGGATCTGTTGGTTGACAGCTTCGGTGGCGGCGGCCACATCCATGCCGGCCCCGTTTGGCGGTGATGCAATCATCTGGTTATACATGCGACGCATCAGCCAGACACGCTGGGTAATATCCGGCCCGAGCAGCAATTCCTCCCGCCGGGTGGATGAGCGGTCAATATCCAGCGCCGGGAAAATGCGGCGTTCCTGCAATTTGCGCGAAAGATGCAGCTCCATGTTTCCGGTGCCTTTAAATTCTTCGTAAACCATGTCGTCCATGCGAGAGCCGGTATCCACGAGGCAGGTGGCCACAATGGTTAGCGAGCCGCCGTCCTCGATGTTGCGCGCCGCGCCGAAGAAGCGTTTTGGCGGATACAACGCCGCCGGGTCGAGGCCGCCTGAAAGAGTGCGTCCAGAAGGAATGACAATCAAATTGTACGCACGTGCAAGGCGTGTGATGGAATCCAGCAGAATAGCCACGTTCCGTCCGCCCTCAACCAACCGCCGGGCGCGTGCGAGCGCCATTTCGGCCACCTTGACGTGCGATGTCACTGGTTCATCAAACGTGCTGGCCACAACCTCGGCATCCACCGAGCGGTCCATATCGGTCACTTCCTCAGGACGCTCTCCGATCAAAGCCACCATTAGATGCACCTGCGGATACTTGAGAGAAATCGCATTGGCAATCTGCTTGAGCACAGTGGTCTTGCCTGCCTTGGGCGGGGAGACAATTAGACCACGCTGGCCTTTTCCGATGGGCGCCACTAGGTTTATCATCCGGGTGGCGAGCGCATGCCGGTCGGTTTCTAGATCGAAGCGTTCATCCGGGAAAATCGGGGTGAGCGATTCGAAAACCGGACGCTGTTTAGCCTCTTCTGGGTCCAGACCGTTGACAGCTTCTACCCGAATCAGGCCGTAATATTTCTCGGTGTCTTTTGGCGCGCGCACCTGCCCAATAACCATGTCGCCGGTACGCATGCCGAAACGCTTGATCTGCGACTGGCTAACATAAACATCATCTCGGCCCGGCAACAGATGCCCGGAACGCAAGAATCCGATGCCGTCATCAACCACTTCCAGCACGCCGCCCCGCAGCTTCAGGCCTTTCTTTTCGGCATTGGCGCGCAGAAGACTGAGAATCAGCTCGTCCTTTTTCAGCCGGCTGTGACCCGGTACGTCCATCTCCTGGGCCAGCTTGCGCAAGCCCTCCAGCTTATTCTTTTCCAGTTTTGCTATGTCCATAACCTAATCCTTCCCATTCGCAATATTCGAGAAACGCATCAGTTTCTCCCAGCGGTGCCGGGTTGCTATTTCCCGCACCGTACCTGATGTGGAGCGCATGACGAGAGAATGCGTTCGCGCGCCGTTACCATAATATTTCACTCCGTGCACCAACTCGCCATCGGTAATGCCAGTGGCCGCAAAAAAGCAATTGTCGCTGCGCACCAAATCCCCCATGCGCAACACTACATCAAAGTCGTAGCCCATCGCCTCGCCGCGTTGAATCTCCTCCTCGTTGCGCGGCCAGAGCTTGCCTTGCAGTTCGCCGCCCATGCACTGCAGCGCGCATGCCGATAGTACTCCTTCCGGCGTGCCGCCGACCCCCATGAGTACGTCAATTCCGGACTCGGGCCAGGCGGTCATTACAGCCCCAGCGACGTCTCCATCCGTTATCAGGCGGATGCGCGCGTCGGTGGCGCGCAACTCCGCGAGCAATTGCTCGTGGCGTGGGCGGTCCAACACCACTACAGTCAGATCATCAAGTCCGCATCCCTTCGCGCGGGCGATGCGGTTCAGGTTCTCCAGCGGGGAAGCCTCCACATCGATTGCGCCCTTTGCACTCGGCCCGACGGCGATTTTCTGCATATACACGAACGGGCCCGGGTTAAACATGCTGCCGCGGTCGGCCACCGCCACGGTCGCCAGCGCATTTGCCCGCCCGAGCGCCAACAGTCGGGTGCCGTCTATAGGGTCCACCGCGATGTCCACCTCCGGAGGGTTTCCTGTCCCCAGTTCCTCGCCGTTAAACAGCATTGGGGCATCATCTTTTTCGCCCTCGCCGATAATGACCTTTCCCTTCATCTCGATGCTGTTAAGCATCAGCCGCATCGCTTCCACTGCGGCCTCGTCGCTGCCGTTTTTGTCGTTGCGCCCCATGAAGCGCCCGGCCGCGAGCGCAGCCGCCTCGATCACCCGCACCAGTTCCAGTGCAAGGTTACGGTTCGGCTCAGAGATGCTCATTTCGCTTCTCCTTTCGTCGCGAAAACCGGTTGCGTTTGGCCATCAGAGGCGCACCGCAGCCTCCAATGGCATACCCATCGCGCCGCGCCAGGGACTGAAGTTTCACTTTCGATAAACGCCAAACATTCATCACAGGGCAACCCAGAAAATGTAATAATAGCTGGCTGCCCCCGCCAGTAGCCACGAATCAATCCGGTCAAGCACCCCGCCGTGACCGGCCAACAGCCGGCCAGTATCTTTAATGCCGGTCTGGCGTTTGAGCATCGAAATCGCCAGGTCTCCCACTGGCCCGGCCAATGAGACCAGCAGGCCAATGACCACGCCCTCACGCCAGCCAAGCACGGCTGGCGTGAGGGCGCCAACGCGCTGCCAGAGTTCGGTCAACAAGCCGCCGAACACCGCTCCCCAAACCGCGCCGCCGAAGAAACCCTCCCAGGTTTTGTTCGGGCTGGTGCGGCGCGCCATCGGCCGTTTTCCCATCCAGCTGCCCATGGCATATGCGCCTGTATCCGAAAGCCACATGGCGGGCAGCACAGTCAGCGTCCACCATGCGCCATGGGGCAACAGGCGCAGCGCCAACAGGTGACCTCCGAATCCACCCAGATAGAGCGGCGCCGCCAGCGTCGCAGCCCAATCCTGAAGCGGGGTGCGCGCGCCGCGCTCGAAGGCGATGACGTGCCATGCGGTAGCGCAAAGCAGCAGCGCGGCAACGACTGGAACCATCCAGCGGCCATCCGCCAGCGCCACTCCACCCGCAATTGCCCACACGCCCGCAATGCTAACCGAGGCTGAAGGCCGCGTTCCCGCGACAGTGGCAATGCGCGTAAACTCCCATGCGCCAATAGTTAGAAGCACCAGCACCACCACGCCATACAACCAACCGCCGCGATGAATCACCCACAGGAAAACCGGCACCAGCAAAGCCGCTGTTGTCAGCCGCTGGCGCAGCATCATCCCACCTGTTCGGAGACCAACCCGAAGCGGCGCTCGCGGCCGCCGAAAAACACGAGCGCCCGGTGGAGCTCCTCTTCGTCGAAATCCGGCCACAGAGCAGGCGTGAAATACCATTCCGAATAAGCGCCCTGCCAGACCAGAAAATTGCTAATGCGGTATTCGCCACTGGTGCGGATGATCAGGTCTGGGTCCGGCTGTCCCGCAGTGTACAACTGGCTGCTGATGACCTTCTCGGTGATTTCCTCGGGCGTCAGCTCGGCGGAAATGATGCGCTGCACAGCGCGCACGACCTCATCCCGGCCGCCATAATTGAAAGCTACATTAAGCACCAGGGTGCTGTTGTCACGCGTGCTTTCCACCGCATCAGTTATCTTACGCACTAGGCGCTCATTGACGCCGTCACAGCGGCCCAGATGCCGGATCTTCACCCCGTTTTTTTGAAGCGCCCGCAATTCGCGCTCCAGCATATTCTCCAGCAGCGCCATAAGCCCCGAGACTTCCTCCGGAGGGCGGCGCCAATTTTCGGTGGAAAACGCGTAGATGGTAAGGTACTTAATTCCCAGCCGAACGCACTCTTCAATAATTCTGCGTAAGTTCTCCGTGCCCGCACGGTGCCCGGCCAACCGCGGCAGCCCGCGCTGCTGCGCCCAGCGGCCGTTGCCATCCATGATGATGGCTAAATGCTGCGGGATGACCGTCAGGGGGCCATTGTCTTCGGATGCAGACATTCCGGTGTTGCTGCGGTTTGAACGGTTTTTCGCGGTGGCGGGATGCGCCTGTCCCATTGTGCCTGTGGCGCTTTCGATTGATAGACTAATTATACCTGCATTATTTCATCGCGCTTGCGTTCTCCAAGCATGTTTATCGCTTCCACAGAATCATCTGTAAGTTGTTGCAATTCCTTCTGGCCGTGCCCCAAGTCATCCTCCGATAATATCTTCTCGCGCTCAAACTCACGCAAATCATTTTGCGTGTCACGGCGCACATTGCGCACCGCAACGCGCGCTTCCTCCACCCGCTGCCCGACCACGCGCGTCAACTCCCGCCGCCGCTCTTCCGTCAGCGGCGGAATGCTCAGCCGGATGATTTTACCGTCATTGTTAGGGGTCAGTCCAAGGTTTGACGCCAGAATGCTGCGCTCAATCTCCACCAGCGAACTGGCATCGAACGGCCGGATGGCAAGCAGGCGCGGCTCCGGCACATTGATAGTAGCCAGTTGGTTGAGCGGCGTCGGCTGTTCGTAATAATTGACCATCAACTTCTCCACCAGCACCGGCGAAGCCCGGCCAGTCCGGATTGTGGCCAGTTCATCCTCGAGCACGCGCACCGAGGCTTGCATGCGCTCGGACGCATCTTGCAGCGCTTCCTTAACCATCGTCAATCATGTGCAGGGCTCCACCAGCGACACACAGCGACCCTTCACCGGTCGGATATATTGTGCCGCTCAAAGGATACACCTGCCCGCCGACATTTGGCAAGAGGGCAGCCACTGGGTTTAATGACTGACTAGGGTGCCCACCGACTCACCCTTCACTGCCTTCAGCAGGCTGTTTTCGCCCCAGAGATCCAACACCACAATCGGCATATCGTTATCCATGCACAACGAAAGCGCGGTGCTATCCATCACTTTCAGGCGCCGGTTTATAGCGTCGATGTAAGTGAGCGTGTCGAACTTCTTGGCCTCAGCCGTGTTAGCCGGGTCGAAGTCGTACACCCCATCCACTTTTGTGGCCTTAATGAGAATGTTGGCATCGATCTCCATCGCGCGCAACGCGCCCGCTGTGTCGGTAGTGAAATACGGGTTGCCGGTGCCAGCCCCGAGGATAACCACGCGCCCTTTTTCCAGATGGCGCACTGCGCGTCGGCGAATGTATGGCTCCGCGACGGCTTTCATTTCAATTGCCGTCTGCATGCGGGTGGCCACCCCGTCACGCTCCAGCGCATCCTGAAGCGCAATCCCGTTCATCACCGTACCCAGCATGCCCATATGGTCAGCCGTGGTGCGCTCCATGCCACGCTCGATTCCAATGCTCCCGCGCCAGAGGTTTCCGGCGCCAATGACGATGGCTATCTGCACGCCCACCGCGGCGACCGCTTTAATGATTTCGGCGACCTCGTCCGCTCTACCCGGGTCAATTCCGACCCCGGAGGGCGGAGCGAGCGCCTCGCCGCCCAGCTTCAGCAGCACGCGCTGGTGTTTGAATTCCTCAGCCATGTTTGCGTGGGCAAGAGCTGAGGCCGGTGAATCTCATTTCCCCAGTTCGAAACGGGTGAAACGGTGCACGACTATGTTCTCACCCAGTTTCGCGATTGCGCGATTGACTAGATCCTGAATGCTCAACTCTTCATCCTTTATGAAAGATTGGTGCAGCAGGCAGACCTGTTGATAATACTTGTCCACCCGCCCAGCTACAATCTTCTCGGCGATCTGTTCTGGTTTTCCCTCCTGCAGCGCATTCTCACGAAAAAGTTCCTTCTCCCTTTCTAGGGCGCCCGCAGGGATGTCACCCACATCCACGCACAACGGGTTGGCCATAGCGATGTGCAGAAGAATGTCATGCACCAGCGCACGAAAGTCCTCCGAGCGCGCCACGAAATCGGTCTCGCAATTAACCTCGGCGACGACGCCGACGCGGTTGCCGTGATGAATGTACGCATCAATCAAGCCTTCATTGGCCGTGCGCCCGGCTTTTTTCGCCGCTGTGGAAAGCCCTTTCTGACGCAGCCAGTCCACGGCCAGATCGAAGTCCCCATCGCTGTGCTGCAGCGCCTTCTTGCAGTCCAACACCGGAGCAGCGGTGGCCTTGCGCAGCTCCTTAACCTGTTCGACAGATACTGCCATATCATTCCTCGAGTTGCGGGCCGGCAGCCGCTTCTGTCTGGGCCGCAGCATCGCTCTCAACCTCCGAGGGCTCCGGCTTCTCGACGCCAGCTTCGGCCTCAGCGGCATCCGGCATAGGCTCCGGAACCGCAGGTGTATCTGCCGCCGATTCAGCGATGGCATCTTCGAATTCCAATTCGCCACTGCTCAGTTTTGCGAGAGTAGCCGCGCCGAGCAGGTCCTCGTCCGCCTCTGTCACCATTTCCGCGACCATGCTTTCCGCGCGTTGGCCGTCCTCTGGCTCCTCGTCCTTGCGCAATTGCCGCCCCTCGACGACCGCATCCGCGAGGTGTCCCACAATCAATCGAATTGCCCGAATGGCGTCATCGTTCGCCGGCAGCACGTGTTCCACCGGGGAGGGGTCACAATTAGTGTCCACCATGGCAATCACTGGAATATCGAGAATATTGGCCTCACGCACCGCCGTGTATTCGCGCCGAATGTCCACCACTACCATTATTCGCGGCAAATCGCGCATGCTGCGGATGCCGCCCAGCCGATACTGCAGCTTGGCGATTTTGCGCATGCGCATCAGTCGCTCTTTCTTTTTGAGACCTTCCCATTCACCCGCTTCGTGCTCGCGCTCCATACGTTCCAGCTCGCCGATGCGCTCTTTCATGGTACGCCAGTTGGTAATCATGCCGCCCAGCCAGCGCCGGTTGACATAGGGCATTTCGCATCGCTCGGCCTCGATCTGGATTGCTTCTTGTGCCTGGCGCTTGGTGCCAACAAAAAGAACTTCGCCGCCCTCGGCGACCACGTCACGCACGACATCAAAACAACGCACTATGTGTTCCATTGTCTGCTGCAGGTCGATGATGTGAATGCCGTTGCGCTCAGTGAAGATGAACGGTTTCATTCTGGGGTGCCACCTGCCGGTGCGATGCCCAAAATGGACGCCCGTTTCCAGCAGGCCCTTCATGGAGAGATCAGCCATCGCGGATCATCCTTTCCGTTTCAGCGTCCGCCCGCTTCATCCCTGTCCGGAGCCGCTGGTGCGCGGCACGGCCAGACAGATCCACCGACGTGCGAGATTATTCCACCCGACGATTCGCCGGGCGACACGCGAATTTTCGGCGTGACCCGTAACGTGCGTAGGTCGCGCTTTCGAGCGCAATCTTACCACAGCGCATGCAGAGCGGCAAGTCACACGGCGCAAAAAAAAAAACGCCCCCATCCGGGGGCGCCGCATAACTATTAGATGCGCTGAATTCACTGTGCTTTTGCCGTCTCAGCCACCGCGGCGAAAGCTCGCGGATCGCGCACCGCTAGGTCAGCCAGCATTTTGCGGTTCAGGCCCACCTCGGCCTTGCGCAGGCCAGCCATCAGGCAGCTGTAAGTGGTGCCATTGTGCCGTGCGGCCGCATTGATGCGTATTATCCACAGACGCCGCATGTCCCGCTTGCGGGCGCGACGGTCGCGGTACGCATACCAGTAGCTTTTCAGCATGGCCTCATTGGCGCGGCGCCACAGACGATGGCGTGTGCCAAACTGCCCTTGCATCCTCTTGACGATCTTTCGGTGGCGCCGGCGTCGGTACGGCCCGGTCTTCACGCGAGTCATATTATTGCTCTCCCGACCGCCTAGGAAGGCGGATTGTATTTGTAGCGCCGCAGGTAAGGGGCCAGCCGCCGCACGCGCTTCTTGAGCCCGGAAGATTCCACCTCGACCATCTTTGAGAAGAGCGCTTTGGTGCGCTTGGAGGTGTTGCGCCGCAGATGCCCCTTCCCAATCTTCGTGCGCACCAGCTTTCCAGAGCCGGTGATTTTGAAGCGTTTCGCGGTCGCGCGATGGGTTTTCAACTTGTATTTCCCGCGCGTCTTTTTTCTTGCCATTCTTATTCTCCAATTACGACTGCGCCCGGATTCACGTTCCGGACACCCGGCCATGGCCGCTTGCTTTTCGCCGTGGTCAGGAGCCTTTCTCCACGCCCGGCGCAAGGATCATCAACATTGTACGCCCCTCCATGCTTGGTGCGGCCTCGACATGGCCGACATCGGAAAGTTCGGCACAAATCTCGTCCATGTCTTCTCGGGCCACATCGGGGAGCGTAATCTCTCGCCCCCGGAAGCGAATTCGTACCCGCACCTTCATTCCGGTCTCAAGCCACCGGCGCGCATCACGAACTTTGAACGAGCGATGGTGTTTGGTCGTCTTTGGCCGCAGGCGGATTTCTTTAATATCAATCTTTTTCTGCGCCCTGCGCGCCTCTTTTTCCTTCTTTGAGCGCTCGTAGAGAAACTTACCGTAATTCAGCACCCTGCACACAGGGGGCGAGGTATTCGGAGAGACCTCCACTAAATCCAGATCGGCCCCCTCGGCTATAGCCAGCGCCTCGGAAACGGGGATTGCGCCTCTATTGGTGCCGCTTGGGTCAATCAGCTGCACCTCCTCAGCGGTGATTTTCCCGTTGATTCGGAATACCGGCAGCTTGTTCCGCGAGGGCCTTATGTATCGCCTTCGTCGTCTCGCTATTGTGCTACCCCTCTCATGTACCGGTGATACAAGATTCTCGGCACGCCGTCCTCCACGCTCCGCGTCACAACGGCTCGGAGCAGAGTGGGGATAATACCATAGTCAGAAAAACCCGTCAATCGCAATTCGCGCTCTGACACCACGCCGGATGCAACCAACAGGTCGGGTGTGTGGTGTACAATCAGCGCCATCTCCGGCTAAGGAGGAGTCCATGCGCGTACTCAAAGATCGCATTCACAGCGAGGGACATAACCTGGGCGGCGGCATCCTGAAGGTAGATGGCTTCATTAATCACCAGGTCGATCCATCCCTGATGGAGGCCTGTGGCCGCGAACTTGCCGCGCGTTTCGCGGAAGTGGACGCCAGCAAAGTGCTCACCGCCGAAATCTCCGGCATCGCGCCCGCGGTGATGACCGCGAAGCATCTGGGCCTGCCCGTAGTGTACGCGCGCAAGCACAAGCCGGTTACCATGCCCGATCAGGTCTTTCTCACGCTGGCGCCATCCCACACAAAAGGGCGCACGGTCGAGTTGATTGTCTCGCCTGAATTCCTGCGCAACAGAGAACGCGTGCTAATCATCGATGATTTTCTTGCCTCCGGGCAAACCATCCTCGGGTTGGCGCGCCTCGCCGGCGTCGCCGGAGCGACCGTCGTCGGCATCGGCACGCTGGTGGAGAAAACCTTCGAGGGCGGGCGCGAGGTGCTGGCAGAGCTGAACGTGCCAGTCGAATCACTCGCCGCCATCTCAGACATGAGCAACGGGAGAATCGTTTTCGCCGAATAGCGCCCCTGCGCGCACTCATGGATTCAGTCGCCATCATCGACTTCGGCTCGCAATACTCACAGCTCATTGCCCGACGGGTGCGGGAGGCACATGCGTATTGCGAGTTGTTTCCATTCGATACTACCGCCAACGTTGTGCTTGACTTGAAACCGAAGGCGCTGATTCTCTCCGGCGGGCCAAGTAGTGTGTATGCGGCCGGCGCCCCACAGCTGCCGCCGTATGTTCTGGAAGCCGGCGTACCTGTGTTAGGAATTTGCTACGGGATGCAGCTGCTCTCCCGCGCGCTGGGCGGCGAGGTCAAACCGGCAGCCGAACATGAATATGGTCGCAGCCGGCTGCGCTGCCGCCCAGAATCGAGCCTGCTGCCGGACCACCTTGCGGGAAAAACCTTCCATGCGTGGATGAGCCACGGAGATCTGGTGGCCGCAGCCCCGGCCAATTTCTCGGTCACCGCCAGTAGCGAAAATTGCCCCATTGCCGCAATTGAGAATCCAGAACGCGGCATTTTCGGATTTCAATTCCACCCGGAGGTACATCACACCGAGCACGGCAGCGAGATTCTGGAACACTTTCTACGCCATGCGCACGTACGTCGTGAATGGACGCCCGGCTTCATGGTGGCGAACGCAGTCAAGCGCATCCGCGCTCAGGTGGGGGAGGCTGAGGTGATTTCAGCCGTGAGCGGAGGCGTGGATTCGACAGTGGCCACCGCACTAGTTCATCGCGCCATCGGCGACCGGCTGACCTGTTTCTACGTGGACACCGGCCTGATGCGTGCCGGGGAAACCGAACAGGTGGTAAGCACTTTTCAGGAGCATCTACAGGTGCGCTTGGAAGCCATCAACGCGGTGGAGGATTTCATGACTGTGCTTTCAGGCGTGACTGACCCGGAAGTAAAGCGAAAGGCAATCGGCGAGGAGTTCATGCAGCTCTTTGAGCGTGAAGCGCGGCGGCTAGGAAGTTCAGCTGAATACCTAGTACAGGGGACCATCTATCCAGACGTAGTTGAAAGCAGCGGAAAAGGCCGCCAGCAGGCAGCCAAAATAAAAACGCACCACAATGTGGGTGGGCTGCCGGATGAGTTGCCTTTCACCCTTATCGAGCCGCTACGCTTCATGTTCAAGGACGAGGTGCGCGCGGTGGGTGCGGAGCTCGGGCTGCCCGAGGCCATGGTCTGGCGGCATCCCTTTCCCGGCCCAGGGCTTGCAATCCGCTGCCTAGGCGAGGTAACATGGGAACGGTTGGAGCGGCTCCGCCTCGCCGACAGCATCATGCAATCAGAACTCGCCGCGGCGGACATGTTGCGCGGCGAAACTGCGCAGGCTTTCGCCGTGCTGCTGCCGGTGAAGTCGGTGGGGGTAATGGGAGATGCGCGCACATATGAACAAGTAGTAGCGTTGCGCGCAGTCACCACCGATGATTTCATGACGGCGGATTGGGCGCGACTCCCGCATGAAAAGCTGGCGCGAATCTCCAACCGCATCATCAACGAAGTGCGCGGAGTCAATCGCGTGGTCTACGACATCAGCAGTAAACCACCTAGTACGATAGAATGGGAATAGCGTCGCCGGCCCGGTTTCACAGCACAGGCACGCCCGCTCGCCTGCGTAGGAATTGGCCGCCGCCCGCGCCGCCCAGCCAGCGCTCACCATCCACCAGCAGCCGTCCGCGCAGATAAATCTTTTCCGGAAAGCCGGTCAACTCCACGCCCTCCCATAGGTCGTAATCGGTGCGCATGTGCGCGCTGCGTACGCTGAGGGCGTGCTGCTTGGCAGGGTCCCACAGTGCAATATCTGCATCTGAGCCGGGAAGTAACGCCCCTTTGCGCGGATAGAGGCCGAGAGTTTTTGCCGGATTTGCGGCCGTCAGCTCCACAAAGCGCTCGGCGGAGAAACGCCCCGCGCCCACCCCGAAAGTCCACAGCAGCGGCAGGCGGTGCTCGATACCGGGCAGCCCGTTGGGGATGAGCGTGAAATCGCTCTGCCCCAATTCCTTTCCCGCAATGGCCACCGGTCGGCCCTCATAATCGATTGGCGTGGTTCCATCGAAAAAGAACGGGCAATGGTCTGTGCCGACCGTCTGAATGCTCCCATCCGCAAGCGCCTGCCAGAGCGCCGCGTTATCGGCAGCGGTGCGCAAGGGTGGCGAACACACCCACTTTGCGCCGTCGGGCCGCATCAGATGGTCTTCCGTGAAAAACAGGTACTGCGGGCAGGTCTCGCCCATGACCGGGACGCCGCGCGTGCGCGCGCGTCGCAGCCGCTCCACCACCCCCGCCGTGGTCACATGGACGACATAAAGCGGCGCTTCCGCATCGCTGGCCAGCGCGATTGCGCGCTGCCCGGCCACGACCTCCCCCCGCGCCGGACGGGTGCGGGCGTGCCAGATTGGCTCTTCGTGCCCGGCCGCGAGCGCGTTGCTCACCAACGTCTCAATCTCGTCGCCATCCTCCGCGTGTAATAGCACAAGCATGCCGTTCTCACGCGCAATGCGCAGCACCTGCAAGATTTCCTCATCGGCGATGCGCAAGCGGCCGTTATATGCGGTGAACACCTTGAGCGAGGTCAACCCCTGCGCGGGCAGCCGGGAAATCTCGGCCGCCACGGAGGGATTGAAATCAGTCACGTTGACATGGAAGGAATAATCCACGGCAGCCAGTCTCTGCGCCTTGGCATGCCACGCCTCGATGCTCTCTTGAAGCGAACCGCCCCGGGACTGAGCCGTGAAATCCAGAACTGTTGTCGTTCCGCCAAAAGCGGCGGCACGGTGGCCGCTATAATGGTCGTCAGAGCTGACCGTGCCGAACATCGGGAGCGCGAGATGGGCGTGCGGCTCGACCCCACCCGGAAGCAAGTTCAGGCCGCTGCAATCCACCACCTCGGCGTCCGCCGCCGGCAATTCTTGCCCGATTGCGGCGATTATCTCGCCCTCCACCAGCAGGTCGCACCGGCGTGTCTCGGAATGGGTAATGATGTTGGCGTTGCGGAAGAGGAGGTTCATCTCTTTTCGAGCGCAGTCGGTTCGTCCCGTGCGCCGCCCAGATTTCCCACTGCCTGCATGATTGTGCTCAGGACGGATTCGGGTTGTTCGCGCAGCGTGTTTTCCGGCAGGTGCAGCTCGGTCCAGCCGGCGCGGGGATGGTCGGGTTCATCCCACAACAGTTCCGCGCGGGTGGTCAGCTCGTGACCCAGCACCGGGGCAACGTAGTGGATGGCCCATTTTTCCGCGCCGAATCGCACCGTCTGATAAAAGGCCAGGTATTCCACGTCGATTGTTTTGGGCGCACGACGATAGGGCATACGATACCAGCTCATCACCCGCGCGATTTCCTAATCACGCGGGTCTGGCAAAATGGTGACGAGGACCAGAGCTTCAGCGGGCAGCGCGGGTTGCATGGAGGCTGTTCCACATTATAATCCATGCAACCGGCTGCCCCGGGCAGCAACCCTGATGCACACCGAAACCACCATGCGCGCCGCGGCAGCGGCGGCCCTGCTGGCATTCATCGGCCTGATAATCATTCTGCTGAACGCGTTCTTCCCGGACGCCTCCATTCAGGTGCAGCCAAGCACGCCATCAGGCCCGGTTTCCGAGTTCGTGCGCGCCACCAACCTTTATCCGCGGCAGGTGCTGCGCGCATTCGCCGGCGACTCGCTCTTTATTCTCGGCTATGCGATTGTTTTCATCGGGCTGCACGCAGTCACCGCTCCGCAGAGCCGCCCACTCGCCCTGCTCGGTTTGAACGCCAGTTTGCTCGCCGCCTCACTCGATGCCGTCGAAAATGCCTTCTTCATCACATATGCGCTGCTTGCGCAAAGCGGAGTGCCGCTCACTGAGCCAGACCTTCCGTTGATATACATTCTCGCCAACCTGAAATGGATGACGGCGTTTGCCGGCGTGCTCGCCTTCGCCCTAGCCTTCCCACGTAAATCCGGACTAGGGTGGATCATCTTTGTACTGCTGCTTTCTTTCCCGCTCGTAGGCGTCGCCGGTTTTGCGTTTCCGGCACTGGAGCCGTTGCGGCTGCTGCCGTTCCTGATTGGCATGCCACTACTAGCCTTCTATTTCTGGAAACGCCCGCGCCCGTAGCGAGCAACTGTCGGTATAATAAGCGCGACCGCTCCCGGCGGGGAATCATGACCAACTTCCTGCAATTCGTGCTGGCGCTGATTATCATAATCGTGGGCGCAAAAACCGGCGGCTACATCAGCACGCGCTGGAAGCAACCGGCAGTGCTCGGTGAGCTGCTCGCCGGGCTTGTACTGGGTCCCACCGTGCTGAACATGCTGCACTGGGGCGTGTTCAGTGACGGGCATCTGGGCGAGTTTATCGGGCACCTAGCCGAGTTCGGCGTCATCCTGCTTATGCTGCTCGCCGGGCTAGAACTACACATACACGAGTTAGCCAAATCGAGCAAGGTCGCCGCTCTGGCAGGGACGCTGGGAGTGGCCACTCCGGTGCTGATGGGATGGGGCGTATGTATTCTCTTCGGGCTCTCCACCCGTCAGGCGATGTTTGTCGGCCTGATTCTGGCCGCCACCAGCGTGAGTATCTCGGCGCAGACGCTGATGGAGCTGGGTCTACTACGCAGCCGCGTGGGAGTGGCCATGCTGGGCGCGGCCGTCTTTGACGATGTGCTCGTCTTGCTGGCGCTCTCCGTTTTCACCGCACTAACCGGAGATATGGGCGCTGCCGGAGTTGGAGAGGTGCTGCAAGTTTTACTGCAAATGGTGGGGTATTTCGCGACCAGCATCGCCATCGGAATATGGCTGCTACCGCGGCTCGCCAATCGCGTCGACCGCCTGCACATCAATCAAGGCCTGTATCTCTTCACACTAATCATCGGGCTGCTTTACGCCTGGGCCGCCGAAGCACTGGGCGGCATCGCCGCGATCACGGGCGCATTTCTTGCAGGCCTGTTACTCAGCCGTACGTCGCAACGCGAGCGCACAATTGAGGGTGTTTCGACAATCGCTTACTCGCTTTTCGTGCCGGTGTTCTTCGCCAATATCGGGCTGCAGACAAATGCCAGAAACCTGAGCGGCGGCCTGCTGTGGATGACCCTGGCCATTATCGTGGTAGCGGTGGCCAGCAAGCTGCTGGGGTGTGGGTTAGGAGCCCGCATGGGCGGCATGAGTCCGCGCCAATCGCTGCAGCTGGGCGCCGGAATGATTTCACGCGGAGAGGTCGGGCTAATCGTTGCCACTCTGGGGCTCACCCATCATCTCATCAGCCAGGAGATTTTCTCCATGACGGTAGTAACCGTGATTGTGGTCACGCTGCTCACGCCCATCCTGCTGCACCGCCTTGCGGCTGACTCTGAGCCGGCGATGGCCACAGAACCGGCGCTCGCGCCAGAATAGGGGAAACGCCATGAACCAGATGCTGATGTTCGTACTAAACGACCTCGACAAGTGCGCTGACTTGCTCGAAGCGTGGGATGCCGCCGGCGCGAAAGGCGTCACCTGCATCGACACCACCGGACTCGGGCACATGCGCCGCGCCACCGAAATGGGCGATTTGCCCTTCTACCCCAGCCTAGCGGATTTGCTCCGAGCAAAGGAATATCACCACCGCACTTTCTTCACTGTGGTGGACGACGAAGCGCTGCTGGAAAAGCTGATCAAGGTGGCTGATGATGTGGTTGGCGGACTGGACGCGCCCGACACCGGCATTCTTTTCACTGTGCCGGTGAGCCGCGTGTACGGAATGGCGCCGCGCCCGCCGCAGGAAGAGGGATAAGGTCTCACCCCTCAATGGATAACAGCTGGAACGACACCACGCGCTACGCAGTCCTTTTTGTCCTGGCGGCAGGGCTCATCTGGCTGCTCTCAGCGGCGCGTCCGCTGATAGGTCCGCTGGTGGTGTCGGCGCTGCTGGCCTTCATCCTCAATCCGGTCGTCGGTTGGCTATGCCGTCGCACTCGCCTCAACCACGGCCTCGCCGTGGGCGTGGTGTACACCATTTTCGCGGTGATTCTGGTGGCCATCCCGGCTGTCGCTACCCCATATCTGGTTCGGCAGCTGCGCGGTTTCTCAGATGCCATCATCTGGGTCCTTGATACAGTGCCACTCCTGCTTTCGCGCTCATTTTCATTCGCCGGGTTTTCCATTCTTCCCGCTGACTGGCTGACCAATTTGGACCAGTTTATTGCCGATTCGGTCGCGGCGCTCGCCCGCAACGCGCTCAACTTTCTGGCCGTTTTCACCGAAAACGTGGTCTGGGTACTGTTGACCATGGTGACGCTTTTCTATCTGCTCAAAGATGGAAACCGGCTGGCGGATGGGCTGCTGCAGCTGGCGCCCCCGGCCGCGCGCCCGGAGTGGAAGCGGCTGCTAAAGGAAATCGACCGCGCCTGCAATGCATTTTTTCGCGGCCAACTGCTGCTGATAGCAATTGTGGGCACGCTGGCGGCCATCGGCGGACTGGCCATTGGCCTGCCTGGGGCGGTCATCCTCGGGGTGCTGGCCGGGTTGCTGGATCTGGTGCCATCGCTCGGGCCGACCGTGGCCGGAGCGGTAGCAGTCATCGTGGCGCTGGTGCTCGGCTCCAGTCACCTCGCGCTGCCTAACGGGTGGTTCGCGCTCATTGTGGCCGCGCTGTACTTTCTGGTGCAGCAAGTGGAGAACATCTGGCTAAGACCACAGATTATGAGCCACAATCTGCGCCTGCACCCAGGGGTGATTTTCGTGGGTGTGATCGGCGCGCTGGCGGTCAAAGGCATCCTCGCCGCATTGCTCATCGTGCCCATGATGGCCTCCGCTGCCATTCTGGCGCGTTACATTCACGCGAAACTGATTGACCAACCGCCATGGCCAGAAGACCCAATCACTGATTGAATCTGGCACCATCTTCCGGAGGTGCACCGTGGACGCAGACGCCAAAAAAACCGTGCTACGCAAAATTACATACGGACTTTACGTGCTGACATCCAGCGCCGGAGAAGAACTGGCAGCCGGCACCGTGAACTGGCTCTCGCAGGCTTCGTTTGCACCACCGCTGGTGATGGTGGGCGTGAAGGCTGACAGCGGCGTGCACGCGCTCATAGAGCGCAGCCGCGCCTTTGCCGTGAACATCCTCGCCGCCGGACAAAAAGACCTAGCTTCCGCTTTCTTCCGGCCGACCGAAGTGGGGAACGGGAATATCAACGGTTTCGCCTACGAACCGGGGCCGGAAACCGGCGCGCCACTGCTAACCGACCTGCCGGGCTGGTTCGAGGCGCGCGTCACAGGCGCAGTGCCGGGCGGCGACCACACTGTTTACGTGGCCGAAGTGATCTCTGTCGGTTTGCGGGATGCTGAAGCCAGATCGCTGGAGATGGGCAGCACCGGTTGGTTCTACGGGGGCTGAACTCTCGGCGCGCTGGCTTTTGCGGTCAACGCTTGAAAGCACTGCGCAACAGGAAGCTAATCGGCACGCTCACTAGGCTGACCACAAGCGCGCCCATGAAAGCTGCTTCGAACCCATCCACGCGGAACCCATAACCGAAATAGCGCCCGATGAGCCCGGCCAGCGCGAACATGACGGTGTTCACCAACAGCGCGCCGAGCCCAAGCGTAAGAATGATGAGCGGGCAGGTCAGGAATTTCAACAGCGGGCGAATGAACGCGTTCACCAGCCCGAAAATAAGCGCGTTGACGATAACGGCCTCCACGCTGTTGTCCACTGGCGTGATGCCGGGAACCACCCGAAAGGCCACCCAGATGGCTACCGCGTTCACGCCCCAGCGCAGAATTAATCCCCGCATCTAACAATAACCCGCTTCAAATCCACGTTTCTCATCTGCCGGCAGATTCTACCATTGGCGCGTGAATCCCACGACGCGGGGGCGATGCCCACAGAGTGGCATCTCCGCGGAACGGAGCCGGTCTCTCGCCAGCCATAAGGCCAGCGTGGAAAGCACGGAATGTGGGTCACGTTCCCGCACGCGGTCGCAGAACTTTGTGAAGCGCAACGGCCGCTGCCAGCGCGGCCAGCGACCCGAGCGCGAGTACCCCAAAAGCGCCCTCCCAGCGCAGGGGAACAGCGGCCGCGCCAGTTAAACTGGCGGGATTAAGGTAATCTAGCGCAGCCCCGAACAGTATCGGCGAGAGAGTACCAGCGCTAAACCCACAGAAGGAATACATTGCTAGCGCCCGCCCGAGGTACCTGCCGGGCACATTTTCGGTCAGCGTGGTGGAAATCACCGCCGAATCGGCGTTGGCGGCCACGGCCACGATGATGGCAACAGACACAGCGAGAATCAGGGGCGCACCCAGCACAAAACCTATGCTCAGCATTAATATCAGGCTGACGCTCGCGACCATGATGATTGTAAGCGAGCGGCCCGCCCGGTCTGAGAGAGCGCCCACCGCAGCTGTAGCCGCCGCACCGGTGAGGGTGGCCGTGCCCGCGAGGCC